>ERZ1026894.475-NODE-475-length-29518-cov-20.924448_pt1 | contig 29518 bp, 31 predicted proteins | sample MGYA00380177_ERZ1026894 | MGnify/ENA primary metagenome ERZ1026894 (study PRJEB33269, sample SAMEA4719813) | human gut metagenome | biome: human-associated habitat; feature: organic feature; material: feces | place: Cameroon | collected 2013-10 ... | reverse complement strand
CCTCTTCTTCCCTGAGGGGAGAAGACCGAGATGAGAGGTGGACCCTCCCTTAAGGTTAAGGGAGGACTGGTAGGTTTTCGAAAAGATAGCTCCGAGTAGGAGCGGTTACATCCCCCTCCTTCTGAGGAGGAGGGGGCTTGGGGGAAGAGGTGGAGCTCCCTTTGGAAAGGGAGACGGAGGGATTCGAAAAAGCCTTCCTTAATGGTAAGGGAGGACGGGTAGGTTTTCGAAAAAGCCTTCCTTAACGGTAAGGAAGGACGGGTAGGTTTTCGAAAAAACAAAGCATGATGATAGACATATTCCACTCATAACAAAGACCGATTTGTAAAAAAAAATAATTATTTTTATAGCCTAAAAAAATAATCTACTGAAAAACCTGATAAAAAATGGAAATCCAGATCAATGGAAAACCGGGAAGTCAAAATCGTTACGACGATGTACACATATCCCATGTCGGCAATTTGTATCCCAATGCCGAGTCAGTCAACGTATACAACCAGATAAGCGTCACGAAGAGTCGCTTATCCATTATGCTATGCCGTTTATCGAAAGAATACAGGCATCATGTCACACAAGAGCAAATGCCAGCAGACGTCATGCGGTACCGTCGAAAACGCCCCCATTCCCGAGGGCTGGTAGATAATCTGAAAGCAGCCCATTTCAGTCGACATGTCATAGAACAAGCCCGTCTTCAGGAACGAGATTATACGACAAAAGCAACACAGTATCAGAATTATATATCTGCCCAGCGTGTCGACAGCTATCTTTTTGCAGCCCTAAAGAATCGTTTCTACCAGTACGTCTATCCACTGATAGAAGCGCAGCAGCCCCAATCCGTTATCAGAACTGCCGTCTACGAGCGTGTCATCCTCCCTGTCATGTCCGAGTTGAACGCCACAGAATCCTCCGACACCGTCCTGTATTACAACGAGGACGACCTCTTCGGTATGCTATACTATCTCACCAACAAAGGCCACATCCTTTGGACTCTTGAACCAGGTTAAATCCATAAAGCAATTTATGAACAAAAGTACCCCAAAAAACGCAAGTACTTGCGATGGCCAACGAAGATACTTTCGTTGCCCATCGAGAGTACTTTCATCAGCCATCGCAAGTACTTTCATTTTTTCGCACTATTTTCATCACTTGGAGGGCATCACGTGGGAGGGCGGGATTCATGTTTAATTTTTATTGAGTTAGTGTTATAGCGTTTAGTATTTAATTTTTATTGAGTAGACGATGTTTTTATAGTGTTTAGTGTTTAATGTTTATTGAGTAGGCGATTTTACTTTACAAATGTTATGAGCAAGAATGCACTGGGGAGGGCGTGGCATCCTGCCCGCCCATAAAAAAGCCCCAACCACTAACATTCAACACTTAACATTGGACCAATGGGCGGGCAAGATGCCACGCCCTCCCAGTGCATTCCAGTCCACAATCAACTCATTCAACACTAATCCTCCCATTCGCCTATATTTTTATCATAAAATGTCCTTTTGCGATTAAAACCACAATCTCATTATAATTTTTATGAAAATTATACCCGTTTTCCTTTTTTTTTATTACTTTTGCAAAAGTATACCTCTTTAATATAAAGAAGAAGGCAGAAAGCACAGCAAAGATAGCATTTTCTAATGCATCCTGTGCAGAACAAGCTGTCAGCATCCAAATCAGCAATACAGAAGCAAGTTGTCAGCAGCCAAAGTAGCAAGGCAGAAGCAAGCTGTCAGCAGCAATGAAGAGTTAATCTGTCGGCAGTCCGTCAGCAGCAATGCAGAAGCAAGCTGTCAGTATCCAAATCAGCAAGGCGGTCCCATCCCGCACAAAAACCTGGCGCAGACCTCTGATGGTCCGCCAACCTTATAGCGTAGCGGTTTGAGCTCCGAGGAGGAGCGGTTTCCTCTTCTTCCCTGAGGTTTCTGTCCCCTACAAGGGGAACCGAAGGGGTCGTAAAGACTATTGGAGAAGACCGAGATGAGAGGTGGAGCCTTCCTTAACGGTAAGGAAGGACGGGTAGGTTTTCGAAAAACGATATTATCAGTAGTGGTGCTCTCAGCATCACAAAGAAGAACAGAAGAAAAATAAAAAAATAAGGCTTTTTTTGCAAAGCCACAACCAAGATATAGATATGGCAAACCGATATGACCAGTCGCTTCAAAAAGCGACATTATCTCTCGCCATAATGTAAAAAGCGAATATGACGCAGGATTGCTCGCATTCACCTTTTACCGCCACGGTAGGCAACCCCTTTACGAAGGGTGTCACATCATCTGGGCTGAAAAATGTATCGGCTCAGAAAGTAGAAGGAACACCCTTTTCTGAAGCAGCATTTATTGTCGGAACCCCTAAAACTATTAGAGTTAGGGGTTAAGTTATCATACATTTCAACAAAACTTTAATACAATGAAATATCCATGAGCTAAAATAACTCACATCCGAGTAAAATAGAAATTTTGGAAGAAAAATGGGCAAAACTCACAGACAATATTAAATATCTTCCACCCGCTATAATGCCAGTCTGGATGATGTGAAGGAGATGGTATATACCAGGGATATATTAAGAAGGGATTAAATATAAAGTTATTTATGCTCTAACGTTGATTAACTAAACTTATATAGTCACACCCTCAACATTCATAAGAGGTAAATTTTCTATTTTTAGAGAAGTATAATTCATATGTCTTATAAAATAAACTATTAGAAATGGAGCGCATTACTATAACAATACACAAATTAGGTGCTATAAAAGATTCTGTCATAGACATGAAACCTATTATGGTTTTCTCTGGCGAATCAGGCTTGGGTAAAAGCTATGTGGCCATGTTGTGTAACTATATCTTTACTGTGCTATTGGATAAAGAGCGATTCAATCGTTTTTTCATCCAGAAAGGTCTTGTATTCAATGAGATGAGAGCAAAGCTCCACAATCAAGGAGAATTGTTCGTCCTTACCAAAAAGGAGATAGAAGACTTTTTGGCGGAGGATGCATTGTCGTATTTGAAGTATATGCTTAATAGTGACCAATTGGAAGGTGATATTGAGATAAATCTTCCAAATACTGTACCTTCAGAAATTAAGGCAAGTTATGAAGAAGAGATTTTAGGCTTGCAGAATAACGAGGAAGTTTATTTGAAACTTTCAATGTTGGATCTTTTCTATCGTGCCAAGGATGATACATTAGGAAATGAATCACCTTATGCATTTCTTCTACGCTATGGGCTAATAGGTAAGATTTTCGGTGACTTCAAAAAGTTGACAGATACATTTGTATTACCACCATCAAGAGGACCTGTACTTACAGAAATCCTTGATCCGATATCAGGACTATATGCCCAATTTGCGAAGGGGTTATATAAAATTAATCGAGCACAGCCCCATCCAGAAAAGAATTCAGAGGAATTGGTAAAATTGTTTTCTGGCATACTGGATGGCAGTATCTATCGAGAGGCGGATAAATATTATTATCGAAGTAATGGTAAAGATTTGCCTATTTCAGCAGCAGCATCGTCCATAAGGGAAATAGCTCCGTTGGCATTGCTTGTGGAAAGATATGATGTAGGTACAATCTCCATCCTGTTCGAAGAACCAGAAGCCCATTTGCATCCATTAAAGCAAAGGATGATGGCAGATATCATCAGTGCGCTCAATAATGCAGGAGCCTATATGCAAATAACTACACATAGTGATTATTTGTTGAGACGAATTAATGAGTTGATCAATCTGCAGCGTATCTATCTGAAATATCAGGATTCGACGGAGTTTGAAAAAATATGCAAGGAATGTAAAATTCCATCTTGCCTGAAGTTCGATTTCAGCAGATTGGGTGCTTACCTGTTGAATAGAAATTCTGATGGTTCCTCTAATATAGTACCTCAAGACGTAGAAGACGGTATTCCTTTCTCCTCATTTACAGATGCATTGAATGTCAGTTTGGCAAATGGCTACAGACTTAATGAGTATTTAGAAAATGAAGATTGCTGAAAGTTTTAAAACGATATTTGATAAAGCTCCTTGTGCTTTAAAGAAAAACCTGTGCGAAATTCATGAGCAAAATCAAGCTGCCTCATTTACTAACCTGACATTAGTAAATGAAGGAGAAGAGATATTTTTGTTGGAAAATCAGTTCTATAAGAATTCTCATGGAAGAATAGTAGATTGGTCCACCAAACTGGATGATTTAGACAGTGATGGTTTCTTGATAACAGAAATAAACGGAAGGAAAACCATTATAGTTTCTGAACTAAAATCCAAATTGGACAGTGAAGATTTATTGAAAGCCTATAAGCAAATTGTATATACGTATATCAAATGCTATATGCTTCTTTCTTTGTGTTCCTGGTTTCAAACAGCGGATTTCGATATCGTTGGAATTATAGCCTGCAAACCACCCAAGGACGAGAAACAGACTATTTTTCTCAAAGACAGGTATTTACAGTTAATGAATTCATCTCCATGCGATATTGAGCCAGATGTTCGTTTGATGGTGAAATTGTTTATGGAGAAGCATATAAAAACATCATTTGGTAATATTCCCTTTTTGCGAGCAATGGAACTTCATACAGATTTGTCTTGTTCTCCTTTTAAACTCTATTTACTAATGCCTGACAGTTATGAGAAATCAGAACTGAAAGTCAACTTAGTGGATTTGTTAAAGTCAGAATAAGGCTCTTTATTCCAAATTGTTTTCATTCTGTAAGTAATTAATCTGCAATGAGTACAGCATTTTGACATCCTATATATAAAACAAGGTAAACCCGTGAAAGTTTTGATTTTGATGCAATAGTAAACTCAAATCCTAATTTTATAGAATCACCATATTTGATTATGTTTACATTCCAGACCAAAAGGTAAATGGAGGCAAACATAGAGAGAAAGGAACCATGTATTTTGAAGTTGAAATACCTGAAAGACTTTGAAGTTTGCGAATAAAGTTGTAACTTAGTCAAAATTAAGCAAAAATAAGAAAATAATAAGAGCAATGAAACGATTAAAGATAACGGATGTTGGACCGATTACAAAGACTGCAATTATTGAGTTCAAGCGTTTTTGTATTCTTATAGGACCACAGAGCAATGGCAAAAGTACAATAGCCAAGATTCTAAGCACATGTATGTGGTTAGAGAAAGAGGCTTGTACCAATCTGTCGGAGCTTGTTGTTGCGGATGGAAGTACATTCAAGGCTTTGGTAGAAGATTTTCATCGTATGCACAACTATATCCATCCAGAACGTTCCGTCATAGACTATGAGTCTCCATATATACATATCGTATATGACAAAGGAAATTTTAGTATGACATTCAAAGATGAACTTGCCTATAATCGTATTAAAATCTCTTATGTGCCATCCGATAGAAATATCATTACGATGAAGGATATAGAGAAAAGAGATTTGGAGCCGACTAATTTTCGAAGTTTCCTTTTTGATTGGCTTGATACAAACAGAAACTTTGATTCTGGTCATAAAATGGCAATCCTTAATCTTGGTATGCAATACTATCATGATAATACGGCGAAAGACCGTAAGGATATGCTGTCCCATGAGAATGGGGTGACTTATAATATCCCATTATATGATGCTTCGAGTGGAATGCAGTCTCTCGTTCCTATGATAGTGCTCATGCATTATCTGACTTCTGGCTATCTAAATAATTATGGAACGGAAATTTCATACGAGCAGCAGCAAAAGCAAACTAAACTTGCATGGGCTATTACGGAGCTAATTACAAAAAAATATTACGGAGATGAGGTGAAAAAAAGCGATTATAAGTCGGTATATATCGAGTTGATAAAGAAAAAGTCAGAAGAAAATGATGAGGCTGCTATTGCACAGATGGAAGAAATGAAGTCTCTCTATACTCGGTTGGTGATTCCTAATGGCATTTCCTTTGTGTTAGAGGAACCTGAACAGAATTTGTTCCCTAAGACGCAAGTAGATCTTTTTAATGACATTGTCGCTCTGTGCAATGGTGAACATTCGTCTACCGTATTTATGACCACTCATAGTCCCTATGTGTTGGCGGCGGCAAATATATTGTTGTTTGCCAATAAGTTATTGGAGGCAGGTGTTGAGAAGAATGCTATAGACGAGGTGATTTCCGCTGGAAGTACAATTCCCGCAGCTGAATTCACCGCATATACGGTTTCGAATGGCACTTGTCATTCGATAATAGATGAGAAGACAGGATTGATAAGTGAGAACGAGTTGGATTCAGCCTCTGATTATAATGCTGAGGTCTTTGAGAAGTTATATCATTTAAATTATCGAGTACGCTTTAAAGATGATACTGGCATACCCCTATCTTTCGATAGGAAGAAAATATTATAGAGCTGTTTCATATACACATACGTGTGCGTACCTTATATAATCAGTCAAATAAAACAATTTTTCGCTCATGTTAGAAATTGAAGATTTATGCAGAGCTTATCTTGATGGTTATATCCAATGCAAGGTAACTGAGTTTTTGCTTCATGATAAAGTTCTTAGTTCTGACCTTGATCAAGTAAAGGAATTGGCAGTGAAATGTATGGAACAATATATTTCGCAGCAGAAAATATCAGAAGCAAATAAGGAGGAAATAAAACAAAATCATAAGCAGTGGGCTGATATGGTTCTGCAGGGTGTTAAACAACGACTCCATGAATGTGGAAAAATAGAATAAATCATAGAAGATATGAATAACTTCAACGATATAAAAATAGCAGTAGCTGGTACTGGCTACGTCGGTCTGGGCATAGCTGCGCTATTTTTTTGTAGTTGGAAAAATAAATATAAATATTGAGCTGTATATCACCATTACAGCGTAAGGTTTTAACATAACGAATTATTACCTTTGCATCCGAATTCAAAATTTCAGAATTATGGAAACAAGGGAATAATCTTCTATAATAAGAAATATGATACGGTGAAGATCCTTCATTATGATTTGAACTTAGGAAAGTATATTGAGGTCATCATTACCCGCTTGAAAGATGGGGATAAGGATTACCGCTCTTTGTTTCCATGTTACTATGAAGAGAAATCTGATGAGGTTTAGGAGTGCGCTTAGTCAATCCTTCACCCTAAAAGATAATGCAAACGAGTGCAATGAAAGCTGACTTTCAAATTGCCGAGTTCAGCTTATCTTCTACAAAACGATAATAAAATAACTTTTTTCAAAAACAGATACGTGTAACTACTTGTAAAATAGTGGGGACGCTGTAATGGTGATATACATATGACAGCTATGTAGATTGTGGCATGCTCTTTTCCATTCCTTTGAAGAAGTTATTGGAAGGAGAGTATTTCGGTAAATTGACAGAAATAGATTTGTAAGGAATATTTAATATGCTCAAGTCCACCGAAACACTTACTGTGAAGGAGAAGAAAAGGTTTGGTATCATATAAAGATTAATGATGGAAGGTAACATGAGACTGCTATTATTCGGAAACCGTAGAATAATTATTACAAGATGAATTTTATGAATACAAACACTATATATGATAAATCCGATTTAGGAACAGCTAAAGACAATATGAATAGTCCTATTCATAATTGGTATAGATTTACAGCAGGGTTTTCATATAAATTCATTGACTACATCATTGATAATACATCCGATGAAATTGGAACGATTTACGAGCCATTTGCCGGATGTGGAACAACATTGGTTGCAGCCCAAAAACGAAAGATTAAATCTATTGGAAATGAAAGTCAGCAATTGATGTGTGATATTATTAATGCCAAATTGAATTGGGATATAGACTATAATCTTTGCTTGGATTATTTGGATGAAATTCATAAAGATGTCTTATTGCAAGGTGGTAAAGGAATTACAAAGTCAGAATGGCATGATTTGTTGATTTCACTTTACGATGAACAAACATTAGATGTATTATATATAATAAGGGATTTTATCAGAACAATTTGCGATGAAAAATATCGGTTGTTTTTTGAATTAGCATTGAGCCAGACGCTTCATAAGGTTGCCTTGCACCCTATTGCAGTCCCTTATATCGTGCGATCCAAATCTTTAGCGCATTCCGGACATGCTTGGGAAAGATTTTGTGCAATAGTACATCAAATGTTAGATGATTTGCACACTTTGCCACATCATAAAAGGCTTGCCGTTGTTAATCATGCAGATTCTCGATTGGAAAATTACAATATAGATGAAGATTCCTGTAATTTATGCATAACCTCTCCACCTTATCTTAATAATTTAGATTATGGTGAAGTTTCAAAAGTACATACACATTTCTTTGAAATAACCCAGAATTGGCATGACATTACAGAAAAAGTAAGAAAGCATTTAGTTACAGGAGCAACCACTCATTATAGAGACTGTGATTTTGATTTAAATGAGTTCCATCAAACAGAATTTGCATTACAAAATCAAAAAATAATGGCAGAATTGGACTCTCGTTTTGTTTCTTTGGAGACAATATGCAAAGAACGAAGTGGTAAGAAAAGCTTTCATATATTGATGATGCATTATTTTGAGGACATGTATCATGTCTTGAAAGAAATGAAAAGGGTTTTATGTGCTGATAGTAAGGCTTATCTGATTTTAGGTGATTCTGCACCTTATGGCATCTATATTCCAACAACGCAGTTCTTGGGAGAAGTTGCAAAGTCTGTAGGCTTTAATGATTATGAGATGTGTAAGATACGGTCTCGTGGGCATAAATGGAAAGTTAAAACGCGACACAATGTTGAGTTGTCTGAGAACATTTTAATCTTAGAATGAATTATTGTATTGAAATAGATTCAGCAAAAAAGAATAACTTTGTCCCCTTGCCAGAAATGGAGGAGAAGGGATGGAGTTATTCAAGCGTATATTTTTTAGAAGATATACGAGATGTCTATATCCTATATAAAGCACGTGTCTATAGGACAATAGAAGATATTTATGACAAAATAAAAGAAGCGGATACTATAAATGGAAAGCAGCGGAAATGGACAAAAAGACAAGTCTTGGAGATTGTAAACGCATTGAGAAATTTTGGTCTTTTATCACTTGATGGTAAAATTTTGAAAAATGTTCTTTTTGAAACTGAAATAGGCCAACCGTTAAGCGAGAAAGACAAAGAGATTTTTGTGGATATTTATTTAAATTATTTCAGATTTAAAGAATTCCATAGCTTTTTCTTACAAGCAAGCAAATACACAATAGATGACTTGAAGAATAATTCTCAAATGATATTAACTTCCATAACTTCTGGACGTTTTATAAATTTTGTTATTCGTAAAATTGGAGATCAAATAGAAACAACTGAGTTTGCTGATAAATATTCAGCTGTTAAACGTTTTTGGGATGTTTACCTAAAATGGGGTACATCCTTAGAATTGTTAAATAAATTTCCAGTTAAGCAAGTAGGAATTACAACAAATCCTAGTGTAAAAGCTTTGCAATGTGTGTATTTTAAAAAGGATATGCCTGTAGATTTTTCTGTATTTGAATATCTTCTTTCCAAATTTAGAGATACATACATATATATACCAGATGCAATATATAGTATAGCACAAAATTTAAGATATTCTTTGGAAGATATAAAGCAAAAGTTATTAGATGAATGTATGTATCGCGATGAATATAGGGCGCAGAGTACATCATCTTTTTACATAAATCAAAAAGAAAATTTCCTTTTTCCAAAATTAGGAAATACATATATTACTCATCTCTTAAAAATTTAGGTTATGGATATATTGAGTTCTATAATGAAGAAGGTTGAAAGCTTTAATGATGAGCTTGCTCGCAAGTTCAAGTTAAAGTATAATCCTTTTCCGAAGTCTGGAATTGCCATAATAAATGATTCCGACAAGGTGATAGAAAAATTGGAGCCTGTGGATGATATTGTAAAAAATAATATTTACGAATTTATCCAAGATGCTTTGTCTGCTAATTTTAATCCTACTCTCAAAGATGACAAGTATATAAGTCTTGTTGTTAGAGGAGAATATGGATCAGGCAAAACGCAAACTCTTATGTATATAAAATATTTATTGAAGAGTATTAAGTCTGAAAAGATTAAACCGTATGTTGTTTATATAGATAATCCTGGTGAAAAGCTTTCTCAATTGATAGGAGAAATTGTTTCACAGATAGGAGTTGAAAATTTTAAAAAATATTTATGGGATATATTCCTCAAATATTTAGATGACAATCCTGACATAAAGATTACTTTGACAACAGTTTCTGCAAAAGATCTTGGGTTGTTTGCAAATCAAGAAGAAGCATCAGAGGAAGTGAGCTTGAGTTATTCGAACTATAAACAATTAATAGATAAATTGACTTTGGGACGAACCTCTTCTGAGATTAAAGCTGTGATGGGAAAAATGAAAGATTATTTGATAAAAAGTTATCTTTCAATAACTGATTCTCCTACAGTTGCATCAACATTTTGTGATATAGTTTCTGAAACGGTAGGTGTTTCTAAATCTTGGGACTTGTTGACTTCTGGAAGTGTCAAGGAACTTGATAAGAGAGAAGTGGATGTGCTTAGAGCTATTGTAAGGATTGTATGTGACCAAATGGGATATACTGATTTCATCATATTGATAGATGAATTTGAAGAAATTACAGCGGAGCGTTTAAAGAAGTCAGAAGTAGATAATTATTTGCGTAATCTTCGACTTTTGATTGATCGTGAAAAAAATTGGTGTTCTGTATTTGCTATGACAGGTAAAGCTTTAAATATGGTAGAAGAATATTCTAAACCTTTAGCAGACAGAATTATGGGACGTGTGATAGATTTAAAACCTTTAGACGTTAATACTTTAAGTCACGTTATTCTTAATTATCTTTCGTTGGCACGTACTGAGAAAATAGAAGACGAATTATATCCATTTGCTCCTAGTGGTATTGAGCATATATATGATATAAAGGGTAAGAATGTCCTATATAAGGGTTCTCCACGTTTTGCTCTGAAAATGTGTTACTTGTTGCTTCAGCGTGCTGCTACAGAGTTAGAAGAAGGTGAACATATTGATGGAGGATTTGTCGATAAACATTTAGATGAAATATTGAAGTGATGATATATGTTGAAGAAAAATATAGAGTAAATGTTTATTTGGATACCAACATTTTGTTGGATTATATAGAGAATGTTTCTCAATCTCTTAATGATTCGATTGAGTATCTGGCAAATAATCCTTTCGTTTGTTTGCGTTCTTCTCACTATGTTCTCTTTGAATTGGTAGAGAACAGAAAGGCAAGATTGTTTTTTGAAAGAACAAAGAATGAAGGGGACACTTATAAAAAAGGGTCACTCAAACGTTCTTGGAATAATAATGGTCATGATTATACAGAATATAAAGCCGAAATAACACAACAGGTTTTAAAAGATGTGTCTCATTTAAAGGATGATTTGAATATTGACTTTAATGAGCATGTTCTTCATGAAGGGTTATTGCTTCCAACCAATGAAGTTTGTCTTAATACTAAAGTCTCCAAAGAGGATAGTTTGGTTACCGTTTCTTGTATGAATCCTAAACTAAATGTACCAATAGATTATTGTTTGATTTTGACTCACGATCGTCAGTTCTGTAAATCTTTTACAGATGCAAAAAACGATATCTATGATGTTTTTGCAAGAAGAAATATAAAAATGCCAAAGTTGATTAATGTAGTACAATTTCCAATAAATGGAGATGGTGGCTACGTTGACTTGTATAGTGTTTCGTCAAAAGATATTCTCATACAATATTGGAATGATTTGATACTTGTTTCTTTGAAAGAAATGCTGAATGACATATATATAGGTGGTACTTATAAGTTTGGTTCCAAAGGTATTCCTGCTCGATGTATCTATATTGATGCATCAGAAGCAAGAGGCAAGCAATTGCGTAGTTCTGATGGATTGATTTGTATATCAAAAGATTTGAAACACTGGATAATTATAAACAATTCCAAAGAATTGCCAATTGAATATTGGAATATGGGTACAAAGATTTCATTACCGATATTAATAGAAGAAAAGCCAAAATATTCATTCTACAAAAAAGATATAAAGGATGAAGATTTGGTTTGGATGCGTGAAAAAGGTAATATAGTTTTTTATTATGATCTATGATGATGTGACGAAATAATCAAGATTACATAACAGCCTCTATCGAAGGCTATATCTGTGCCATTATAGGTGAGCGGATGATAATCGCTAAGATATCAGAGGCAGAACTTAATAATGCAAAGCATTCAGCTGAGAAGTATGTAGAGTTTCAAATCGAGCATTCTGATTTCTCTGAAGAGGGGGAAGGTAGCGATGAAGAAAGACTATAAGTTTTGGGCAGAATCTGCATTGCAAGGAATGAAGAAACGATTACATGAAGTTGGGAGGTTGTTATGATGCGCCAGCCGACAAACAATCGCAACTTTGTTGCGTAGGCACTCATCGGCAGCCCTTTAGGGCACAGGCTCCGCTGACGATACCAAAACTCTGGCGGAGGCTATACGCAGCCAGCTACATCCTCTCGTTCCTGAGGAAAGAGAGGCTTGGTGAGAAAAGTGGAGCTCTCCTTGCAGGAGAGACGGAGAGGTAGAAAAAACTTCCTTAAGGGTAAGGAAGGACGGGTAGGTCTTCGAAAAAAATCCTTAAGGAGACAAAGAGGTAAAAAAACAAGATTTATGCATAATTTCAACGATATCCAAATCATAATCATGGCTGGCGGCATAGGCAGCCGTTTCTGGCCTATGCCAACACCCGACTACCCATAACAATTCATAGATGTAATGGGAGCCGGCCGTTCCCTTATTCAATTGACAATAGATAGATTGAAGCCAATCTGTCCTGTGGAGAATATGTGGGTAGTGACAAACGAGAAATACATCAGCATTGTTAAGGAACAAATCCCTGATATGCCAGAAGATAATATATTGGCAGAACCAGAAGCTCGCAATACTGCGCCTTGTATCGCCTATGCTTACTGGAAGAAACAAAAGAAGCTTCCTAAAGCAAACATTGTAGTGACACCATCCGATGCTTTGATAATCAATACCACAGAGTATCAGCGAGTATTGAGCAAGGCATAAAGCTATACTTCCGATAAGGAAGCGATAGTAACGATCGGTATCCTTTACCCTGCCAGTTGAGTTGGGGTAGAGCGACTTGGGAACTGGGGCTGCTTATGTACCTTGCTATCACAAGATAAAGATGGTAATACTAAAGTAGGTGCGATTATAAATAGAAACAATATATTTATAGCTATAATATGTTCGCATACGTATGCGTACATATATATAGTCACTACCAGAAGAATAAAATACCCCAAAACAAACAATAAAAAGCAAAATACAAAACCAATCAGAAAATAACGACATAACCATAACATTATGTGTGGAATAGTAGGATATATAGGACAAGTATCCTGGCTATTGTTACCGAAGGCGACAAACAAGTCAAGGCGATAGCCGATTCTGTGATAGAAGTACCACAGACCCTCAATGCACTTGTACCTTTACTGAGTGTCGTTCCCTGCAGATACTTGCGTATTATGTGGCAGTAGATAAGGGATTGAATGTAGATATGCAAAGAAATCTGGCAAAGAGTGTAACGGTAGAATAAAGGCAGAATAAATCCAAATCCTGAAGGACATAGTTAAACATAATCATAGATCAATGAATGATTTTAAAAATATAAAAATAGCCGTAGCCGGTACCGGCTACGTAGGTTTGAGCATAGCCACGCTATTGTCTCAGCACCACCACGTTACAGCAGTAGATGTAATCCCCGAAAAGGTGGAGAAACTCAACAATAGAGTTTCTCCCATTCAGGATGATTACATTGAGAAGTATCTGGCAGAGAAGAAACTGAATCTAACAGCAACCCTCGATGGCAGGGTTGCTTATCAGGATGCAGACTTTGTGGTGATAGCAGCACCAACCAACTATGACCCAGTAAAGAACTACTTCGATACAACCCATGTCGAAGAAGTAATTGACCTGGTGTTGGAGGTGAACCCAGACGCTGTGATGGTTATTAAGAGCACCATTCCTGTAGGCTATACCCGTAGCCTTTATCTGAAGTATGCCAAGAAGGGCGTCAAGAAGTTCAATCTCCTTTTCTCCCCAGAGTTCCTTCGTGAAAGCAAGGCACTCTACGACAATCTCTATCCAAGTCGCATCATCGTAGGCTATCCCAAGATTATCGACCGCCCTGAGTTTGCCGAGGAAAACGAAGCAATCATGAGCGTTACCGATGTCGAGAAGTTGAAGGAAGCTGCCAAGACATTTGCAGCCCTTTTGCAGGAAGGTGCCATTAAGGAAGATATTGATACACTTTTCATGGGCATGAAGGAAGCAGAGGCAGTCAAACTCTTTGCCAATACCTATCTTGCCCTTCGCGTAAGCTATTTCAACGAACTTGATACATACGCCGAGATGAAGGGACTCGATACCAAGGCCATCATTGATGGAGTAGGACTCGATCCACGTATCGGTACCCACTATAACAATCCAAGCTTCGGTTATGGCGGCTATTGCTTGCCCAAGGACACCAAGCAGCTCTTGGCAAATTATGCCGATGTACCAGAAAACCTGATAGAGGCGATTGTGGAAAGCAACCGTACCCGCAAGGACTATATAGCAGATGCCGTATTGCAAAAAGCAGGCTGGTATAGCTATTCCGAGAACAACCAGTTTGGTGCAGAGGTAAATTCATGCGTCATTGGAGTCTATCGTCTGACGATGAAATCCAATTCCGATAACTTCCGCCAGTCTGCCATTCAGGGCATCATGAAGCGTATCAAGGCAAAGGGCGCTGAGGTCATCATTTATGAGCCAACACTCGAAGATGGCAGCACCTTCTTTGGCAGTAAAGTAGTCAATGACTTGGCAGCTTTTAAAGCTCAGAGCCATGCCATCATCGCCAACCGCTATGATGCCTGTTTGGATGATGTAAAGGATAAGGTATATACCAGGGATATATTTAGGAGGGATTAAACATTATACTTTTTTCTGGGAAGAGAGGAACAATAAAAATGAAATTAAAATTTAGTAAAATTATGGTATAACCTCCACTGACATTAGTTGGTGGAGGGCTGTCTCATATACGTAATAGGTAATATTATGAATCTGTATTGACAGAAGTAAGTTTGCCAAATGGAAAAAGAGTAAAAGTTGGAGATAATTTGTTTGATATAAAAAAAAGATCTTGAAATTGGCAAGGTCATAGAACAATCTCTGGAATCCATAATTGTTAGAAAACAAGATAATAGTAACGAAATAATTCCTTTGGATAGTTCTATTGTTAATGATTTAATCGTCTTTCCATTTTAATTATAGATAACGATTTGGTATAAAAGTAGTTCATGAAAATAAAGCTATCTTTGATATTAAGTTCCATCGCTATTGTGATAAGCATTATTACGATGTGCTTGACTATGCCTCGAAGAGAAATGTCCATAGACTATCTTGGCTTGATTACAGGAATATTGGGAGTCCTTGTAACAGTGCTGATAGGGTGGAACATCTATATGATTATAGATTTTAGACAAGAAAGGGAGAACTTAAAGCAATATTTTGAGGAGCAAAAGAAATCTGTTCAATCTGTTGGACATGATTTGTTAGTTACGTACAAAAATCAATTGTTAAATGTGGCACTTCTAGAAAAAAGCATATCTGATGTTTATGCTCGATTGATGAATCTTCACCAATTCACTCCATTGCCATACGATTATCTAATTCATGTTTTAGGTGCGATCGTTACAGCTTCACAGGCGGAAAACTATGATGCTTGTAATGTTTGGATAACAGAAATTAAACTTGTTCTTACTTCGCCAGAACAGGTGGTAATGCCTATTTCAAGTAAGCGTCAGTTATTAAAAGCATCCTTGCAAATATCCAAATCTGATAAGTTGGTGGGCTTGGAAGAAATGATAGGATTAATAGCTAGAATAAGTGAATATCCTGATCCTGTTTCATAGAGCCTTAATATGAGATCTACACAAATAATCATTATGCAACCCATACAAAAACAACGCAACTCCAACTTGGAGTTATACCGCATCATCGTGATGTTGCTCATCGTGAGTCATCACTACGTAGTTAATTCTGGCTTGATGCCAGTCTTGGACAATGAGCCGATATCCGCCAAGAGCTTGTTCCTCTATGTCTTCGGCATGTGGGGAAAGACGGGCATCAACTGTTTTGTGCTCATCACAGGCTACTTTATGTGCAAGTCATCCATTACTTTACGGAAATTCTTGAAACTGTTCCTCGAAGTCGAATTGTACAATATCGTTATCTTCTCGATCTTTGTGTTGAGCGGCTATCAGGATTTTTCCATCAAGGAACTGCTGTTCAAGCTCGTTCCTCTGCGAATGGTGGAGACCAACTTCACAGGATGCTTCCTTTGGTTTTATCTCTGCATCCCATTCCTCACGGTCTTGGTGACTCACTTGGATAAGAAACGGCATGGATTGCTGGTCTTGCTTTGCTTAGGCATATACACAATGACCTCCACCTTGCCAGGATGTACGGTGACCATGAACTATGTTTCGTGGTTCTGTGTGCTCTTCTTCATTGCCTCCTACATCCGATTGTATGGATTGTTGCCAAGGCTCAGCACATCAAAATGGGGGGGCATAACTTTGATATGTATGGTGGTGTCAATATGTGCCGTCTTTGTAGCAGTTTACGCCCAGCACAATCTCGGCAAGCAGATTTGGGCATATAGCCCCGTAACCGACTCTAACAAATTCTTGGCAGTCGTCACCTCCATATCAGCTTTCATGTATTTCAAGGATTTGAAGATGAAATATCACAAGTGGATCAATACCATAGCGGCGAGCACATTCGGTGTCTTGATGATACACGCCAACAGCGATACCATGCGCCTGTGGCTTTGGAAGGATGTGGTCGATTGCGCTAGTTCCTATAAGCTATACCACGCTTGCCTTTATGCCATCGGAAGCGTACTTGCTATCTTTGCCATTTGCATTCTCATCGATTACATCAGAATACATACACTAGAAAAATGGACATTCAAATACATCGATAGGTATTTGAATCGAACACAGTTGAAAAATTAAACTAGAAATAAATATTATCTAGACTTATGGATAAGAAAATCATAACCGTGACATCGCCCTTGTTGCCAAATCTCGATGACTTCACGGCAGAACTCAAGAAGATTTGGGACAGTAAGTGGATTACCAACAACGGCAGTTACCACCGAGAACTGGAGAAGGAACTTGCCGCCTACCTCAAGGTGCCATACGTGAGCCTCTTCACCAACGGAACCCTGCCATTGCTCACCGCCCTCCAGGCACTACGCATTACGGGCGAGGTTGTCACCACACCTTATAGTTTCGTGGCTACCACCCATAGTATTTGGTGGAATGGTTGCAAGCCAGTCTTCGTGGACATCGACCCTGCCACTGGCAATCTCGACCCCAACAAGATTGAGGCAGCCATCACCCCTCGCACCACCGCCATCATGCCAGTGCATGTTTATGGAAAGCCATGCGATACCAAGGCTATACAAGACATCGCCGACAAGTATGGCTTGAAGGTGATTTACGATGCCGCCCATGCCTTCGGTGTGGAGGTGAACGGCGAGAGCATCCTCAACGCAGGCGACATCTCTACGCTGAGTTTCCATGCCACCAAGGTGTATAACACCATCGAGGGCGGTGCGATGATCATGCAAGATGAGAAGACCAAGCTGCGCATCGACTACCTGAAGAACTTCGGCTTTGCAGGCGAGACAACGGTGGTAGGACCTGGCATCAACAGTAAAATGGACGAGATGCGCAGCGCATACGGTTTGCTGAACCTGAAGCAGGTGGATGCAGCCATCGAGGCACGTCATCAGGTAGCTATCAAGTACCGAGAGGCTTTGCGCCCAGTGGAGGGCATCACGTTCTTTGACGATATGCCGGGCGTGAAACACAACTACAGCTACTTCCCAATCTTCGTGGATGCGGAGAAATACGGCATGACTCGTGACGAACTCTATGCCAAGATGAAGGCTGCGAATGTCTTGGGTCGTCGCTACTTCTATCCATTGATCAGTGAGTTCTCCACCTATCGTGGCTTGGAGAGTGCAGTGCCAGAGAATCTGCCAAATGCGCATAAAATGGCGAATAGCGTGATTTGCCTGCCTATGCACCATGCGCTGAGCGAGGAGGATGTGCAGAGAACGCTGGAGTGCATAATAAAATAACTACTAAAAATACACACAAATTTATGATACAAGTTTCAGAAATTTCTAAGACAGTTCAACCATCTTTGACTAGGGCTTTGTTCAACATGGCGAAGGAGTATTCCGATGTCATAGACTTTACCTTGGGTGACCCAGATGTGCAACCTCATCAAGCCATCAAGGATGCAGGTTGCGCAGCTATCCAAGCAGGCAAGACTCGTTACTCCCAGAATGCCGGACTCTTGCCATTGCGTGAGACGATAACGCAATATTACAAGCGCACGGAAGGGTTTGATTACAACCCTCAGACGGAAGTCATCGTGACGGTGGGAGCCATGGAAGGTCTTTACCTGGCATTATTGTCATTGCTCAACCCAGGAGACGAGGTCATTATCCCAGCTCCTTATTATGTCAACTATGTACAGATGGTGAACCTTTGCCATGCCAAGGCGGTGGTTGTGGATAATCCAGAAGCGGAGGAACTGAGCTTCTCCATTGCTGATGTGGAAAAGGCCATCACCCCAAAGACAAAGGCAATCATCATCAATACGCCTTCCAATCCATCGGGAAGAATCATTCCACAAGACAAGATTCAAGCCTTGGCAGACTTAGCCAAGAAGCATGACCTTGTGGTCATTTCCGATGAAGTCTATAAGTGCTTGATATATGACAATGCCAACTTCAAGAGCGTTGTTGCCATAGATGGGATGCGAGAGCGCACCATTTTGGTCAACTCCCTGTCGAAGGAGTTCTGTATGACTGGTTGGCGAATCGGTTATGTTTTGGCACCAGAGGAAGTGATTGCTACCATGACCAAGCTTCAGGAGAATGTCGTGGCTTGTGCTCCGCTGCCATCCCAGTATGCCGCCATTGAGGCATTGAGCGGTCATGGTAACTATTCGAAAAACATGGTCAATATCTTCACTTCACGCAGAAATGCCCTCGTCGCTGGTCTTCAGCAACTGCCCCTCTTGAAGTGTACTGCTCCACAAGCCACTTTCTATCTGATGGTTGACATCTCTGCCACAGGCTATACATCCTACGATTTTGCTGTTGCTCTGTTGAAGGCACAGCATGTGGCGGTGGTTCCGGGAGTGGCATACGGCAAGAGTTGTGATAAATATGTACGAATTGCCTTTACCTTGAATGAGGATAAGATTCAGGAGGGCGTTCGTAGAATTGGAGAATTTGTAAAGAACTTGAATAAATGAAGAGATTGTTGATGCTTGGTGGAAGTCTGTATCAGACATACGCCATCAAGGAGGCAAAGCACCTTGGCTATTATGTCATAACTTGCGATTATCTGCCAAGTAATCCAGGGCATAAGTATGCCGATGAGTACCATAATGTGAGCACCACCGACAAGGAGGCTGTCTTGGCTCTCGCCAAGGAGTTGAAGGTGGATGGTGTTGTCGCCTATGCTTCCGACCCAGCAGCCCCAACAGCTGCATACGTTTGCGAGCAACTAGGCTTGCCGACCTCTCCTTATAAGTCCGTGGAGATTTTGTCCAACAAGGACTTGTTCCGTCAGTTCCTGCAAGAGAATGGCTTTACGTGTCCCAAGGCGATGGGCTTTACCACCTACGAGGATGCCTTGGCTCATATAGATGAGTTCAAGATGCCTGTGATGGTGAAGCCTGTGGATTCCTCTGGCAGCAAGGGAATCAACAAGATGACTGACAAGTCACAGTTGAAGGCCTTTGTGGAAGATGCTTTGAGCTATTCTCGTGGCAAGCGATTCTTGATAGAGGAGTTTATTGTGAAGAAAGGTCATCAGATTTCTGGGGATGCCTTCTCTGTGGATGGCAAGTTGGTTTTCCATTGCTTGGGCAATGAGTTTTATGACCCTAATTGTGACAAGGATTTCGCACCGCTGGGTGAGTGTTGGCCATTTCAGATGGATCACAAGTACATCGAAGACTTGGAGGAACAATTGCAACGCTTGATGACCTTGCTTAGCATGAAGAGCAATGCTTATAATGTAGAGGCGATTGTGGGCGATGACGACAAGGTCTATCTCTTGGAGTTGGGAGCTCGCTCTGGTGGAAGCCTTATCCCACAAGTTACTAAGTATGCCACTGGCATAGACATGGTGACATGGGTGGTGCAGGCGGCAGCTGGCGACCCTATCGACTTATCTGCATTGAACGGTAAAAGAGAGATGCCAATCAAGGGCTATTGGTCTAACTACATGGTACATTCTAATGCCACAGGCAAGTTCCAAAGCATCGTGTTTGACAAGGAATTTGAGAAAGAGCACCTTGTGGAGTTTGTCAATGACCTCCATGTCGGTGACGAGGTACATCGGTTCCGTGATGCCCAGGATTGCATTGGTGAGTTCGTCCTGAAGTATCAGGGCATGGACGAGATGTTTGATGTCATCAAGGGAATTGAAAGTAAAATCAACGTAAAAGTGAAATAGATTATGCAGAAATTAGTAATAGTCGGAATCTCTGACACTGCAGACCGAATCATTAGATTTGTCGAGCGTTATCATCTGTTCCATGTTTTGGGATGTACTGTCAATAAGGAGTATATGCCCAAGACGGGAATGGCAATTGTGGGGGGGCAAGAACGAAAAGTTTACCCTCTTGAAGAGCTCGACCAATATATAGATAAAGAGAATGACTTATTGTTTGTCGCTGTCTTGTGGAATCGCCTCAATGCCGATAGGCGTAACCTTTATCAAAAGGTTAAGGACATGGGGTATAAGTTGGCAAACATTGTTTCGCCAACGGCTAGTGTCAGAGGAGAGATTAAGGGTGATAATTGCTGGATATGCGATGGAGTTGTCATTCAGGAGCATGTGATCGTAGGTAGCGATGTGTTTGTTATGGATAATGCTTTGATTGGTCATCGTTCAATGGTTCAAAGTCATGTTTTCGTGGCAATACGTGTAACTATTTGTGGTTCTGTTATCGTTGATGAGCAAAGTTATATAGGGGCCAATTCTACAGTCTTTGATGAAGTGAAAATCGGAAGGAAATGTTTGATAGGTGGAGCGACCATAGTGAAAAGGAATGTTCCAAATTTCTCTGTCGTCAAGGTTCCTAATGATACGATGGTTATCAAGCAATATTCTGAGGAAGTGATTGAAAGCAAGTGGCAAGCACACCATAATGTTAGATAATAATGGATATAAGAACACTAAATAGTTCCTTTTGGTCAAAAGAAAGTTTCCTTCTTTTGATAAAAGAGGCAGATAAATTATTTACCCCCCCATATCAGCGGGGATTGACTTAAAAGCATATAGTGAGAAGTTGTATGCTCATGCAAGTTTTGTGGTTTGTAGTGACGAAAAAGATGTAAAAGGCTTCACAGCATTCTACAAAAATGTGGAAGCCAAACAACTTTATGTCACGTTGATTTGTGTAGATAAGCAGCTTCATGGACAAGGTATAGGCAGTCAAATGCTTGAAACCTTGGAATCGTTGAAGAGTGAAGGCTTTGAGACGGTCGCCTTGGAAGTACTCAAAACAAATCAAATTGCGTATCATTTTTATAAAAAGCACGGATTTATAGAACAAGAAGACAGAGGTGAGAAGTTCTTGATGCGGAAAACGCTCTAGAATTTTTTAGTAGCTTCTGTTTTCGCAAAAAAAATAGAAGCAATGAAGAAAATTCTAATTATTGGTGCAACAGGATCTTGTGGTTCTTATACCGCAGTAGGATTAAAGCAACTAGGTTATGATGTGGTAGCTGTAGCACATCGTCCAAATGATAATGGTTTCTTTGAAGAGATGGGAATACCTTATTATTCAATTGAATTGAAGGACAAGACAACATTTGAGCAATTGCCTAAGGATATTGATGTTGTACTGCACTTCGCAGGAGCAATGCCAGCACAAATGAATGGCTATAATCCATACGAGTATGTGGATAGTATCATCACAGGTACACTCAATGTGTTGGAATGGATGCGTGAGATAGGGTGCAAGAAAATCGTTTTCACTCAATCCATAGCAGATATACTCTATAAGTTTGGAACAACAGAGCCGATAGATGACGATGTGGAACGTAAATTTCCTTTGGCAACTGACCATTCCATCTATTCTATATGCAAGAACACAGCTGTGAACATCATAGAGCATTATCATGCACTGTATGGATTCCAACGATTTATAGTACGTCTTCCTACCATTTATTGTTATAAGCCAAGTCCTTTCTACAATGTGAATGGAGAAAAGAGATGGTTGGGATGGCGTTACATTATAGACCAAGCTATGAAGGGGAATACCTTGGAAATTTGGGGGAACCCAAAGGCAACAAAAGAGATGGTGTATGTTGGAGATTTCGTCAATATGATGGAATGCTGTATCAAGGCAGAACATGATGGTGGAGTCTATAATATGGGATGTGGCCATCCTGTTTCCATCGAATATCAAATCAAGAAGATTGCAGAGATATTCAATGGTGACAAGAAGTCGGACATTGTCTATAAGCCAGAAAAGCCATCTTCACCTCAGTTCGTATTGAGTGTAGAGAAGTCTCGCCGTGAACTAGGCTATGAGCCAAAGTATGACTTCGAAGCTTTCTTGAAAGCATTCAAGCATGATATGGAAACAGAGCCTATGGCTAAGATTTGGGGCAAGAAAGAAGATTACATGTAATGATCGTTGAGGTTTCTTTCTGTTGATTAAAAAATAAGAAATTATGGATATAATAATTAAATCTCATTTTACTGACTTTAAAAGTCAATATGGGTATGAAGACAAAAATGAGTCTGAAGCTTTTGAATTGTTTTGTATTTATTGTGTTGCTTCAAAATATATTAAACAAGAAAGTATAACAACTAATATTCTAGAAGATATAAATATTGGAAATGGAGGTGATTGGGGGATTGATGGGCTTATAATATTGGTAAATGGACAGGTAGTGTTTAATAAGGAGATCGTTGATGATTTACTTAAAGCCAATGGTTCGTTGTCAGTTCAAATCATTCTTATCCAAGCAAAAACTTCAACATCATTTAAGGTTGCAGAGTTAGGACAGACGCTTGAAGGTGCACAGAATATCTTGCGTGAAGTGCGAGATGAAATATGTGACAAACAATTGCCTAAATGTAATGAGGACTTGAAAAGAAATCGAGAGTTAATCAAATATTTGTACTCAAAATGTGCATATTTTAGAGATGGAATAAATCCTAAAATGAACATTTTTTATATAACATGCGGAGCATATGAATCTCAAAGCGATTTTGTTTCTAAACAGACCTCTGCCAAGGAAATTGCTGAAGCTACAGATTTGATAAGTGATTATAATTGTCAATTATTAGGTAGTCGAGAGATCGTAAATTTATATAAAGAAACAAAGAAAAGAAATGAAGTCAGTTTAAGAATAGAGCAAAAACTCTCTTTGCCAGAAGTGCCAAGAATCGAGGATAGTTATCTGTGTTTGTTACCCTTCAATGAATTGTGCAAATTGTTTATAGATGCAGATGGTAATTTGATAAATGATGTCTTCTATGACAATATTAGAGCTTTTCAAGGTGACAATACGGTAAATAGGAAAATGAAAGAATCTATAAAATCGGGAAATATAGATTTGTTTGCTGCTATGAATAATGGAATAACTGTCATCTGTCGTAAATCGAAGGTTACGGGGCTAAGTATGAACCTCTCAGATTTTCAAATCGTCAATGGCTGCCAAACTTGTAACATCCTATATTTATGTAAGGAAGTAGATGGCATTGAAAGATTGAAAGTAGCTGTAAAAATCATAGTTTCATCAGACAAAGAGATTCGAGATAAAATAATAGTAGCAAATAATAGTCAAACGGAAGTAAAGCAGGAGCAGTTGGTTTCTTTATTGGAAACTCAAAAGCAGATAGAGGATTATTACAATGCGCAAAATGAATTCGAAAAACTCTATTATGAGAGAAGATCAAAGCAATATAAAAATGGTAATGTTCAGGTTCCTCAATATAAGGTCATTACAATTCCAAATCAGATTCAGTCTTTTGTAAGCATGATGATGGGGGAGCCAGACAAGGTTTGTGGATATTATGGTAGTATAGTTGAGGAATTTGAGAAAACAGGGCGCAAAATATTTGCTAGTGATACCAAACCAGACTTGTATTATACTTGTGCTTTGGCTTCCTATAAAATGGGTCAAGCATTTAATTACGCATGGATACCAAGACAATATAAGAAAATAAAGTTTCACGTTTTGTTGGCTTTTAGATTAATGTGTGAGTCAATGCCGATTCTTCAATTTAATAGTAATAGAATCCAAGCCTATTGTGAACATCTTTGTGGTATTTTATGCGATTCAAAAAAATGCAAAGAGGGATTTGAAGCAGCGATTAAACTTATAGACTATGTGCTTAAGCGTACTCCAATAGATAGGGATAGATTAGATTCTCAGTTTACAAAAAAACTCGTTAAAACTGCATTTTTGTTAAATCAGCGTAATCATAATTAATAGGTTGTAATGATGCTATGTAATAAAAGCGCATAAGTTTAATTTGTATAATTATGCCGACAGCAACTATTTTAAAGGTTATTTCAAGAGAAGAAATTCTCTCTTTGTTTGCTTTTGTTCAAGACAAATTGCTTAGTCCTAAGTATTATGGCTTGAATGAAGCAAACAAGGTGGTGAAGTACGATATAGCAGAGCGTATGCAACAGGCGGAAAAACGCTTGTTAGCTTACGATTCAGATGTGCTTACAATCGACAATGACGTGAAGTCTCCAGAGACAATACTGCGTGATTGGAGAATCTTTGATCGCAATTTTGAGGGTAAAGTTTCGGATACTTATAAGCAGAGCTACAACCTTTTGATAGGTGAGACACTTGCGTTAGTCAAAAGCCTAATGTCATTGCCTATTGAGAGTAAACCAACGGATGAATTGCCGTCAAAAGCCGCCGATAAGGAAGGAGTCGAAGAAAAATTGTCACGCTTGACGAAAGCACGAGAGTCTTTGAAAAAGGAAATCGAAAGGCAAGAGGTGAAAGCCCCCAAAGACGAACTGTATATTCAAAGCTTGAATGCTCAACTTAGAAAGATGGATTCTGAGTATATCGCTACACTAGAGTCGAAAAAGAAAATTACTTCTGATCAAGTAGTGGGGCAGAATATTTCCAATGAAGTGACTGAGGCTTTTGAGAATTTGAAAGCTTACACGTCAGTAATTGAGGATGAGCGAGGGCGAGCAAAATTGGAATATTACACTTTCCTTGTTAGTATTCCAGTCTTGATTCTGGCATTTGTCGCTCTATATGGATTCTTTATTCATGATTTGGCTTCACATCGAACTGAATTTTCTGAATTTCTAGATTTTCTTCCTTATACGGCTGCTGTACCATTCTTCATAGCTTTGTTATGGTTATGTGTGTATCTGAAGGATAGGGCGAGTAAAATCTCAATCGAGTTGAGTACAAGACTGTTCAATATCCATTATCTTGAAGGGCTGATGCAAATGTCAAACTCTTTGTCTATCAGCCCAGAAGAGTCGATTAAAAGATTGGACAAGGCAATGGGTATGCTGATGGACAACTACCTGGCGCAAGTAAAGGACAACCATGTAACAGAAAAGGATATAGCAAAGTTGGAAATGACCGAACTGAAGTCCAATCCTTATTGGAAGATATTGCAAGAAATTAAAAGTCTAATAAAATTGATTAAACAATGACACAAGAACAATATAATTCAATGATAGGTATGCTGATAGCTGCCACATTTGATAAGAAAATAGTATGGGAAGAGAATAATGATTCATTTTCCACTCATGTGAACGGATGTGGCATATTGTTGTCTTCTTCATACGATTATAATATTAATTTATGCTCTTTCTCATTGCAACTCTCTAATAAAGATGGAGTTGCATTTGAAACATTTACTTATTCAGAAGATGTAAATCCTGATGAATATAATAAGTTAAACAGTTTGTATAGTAGTATCCGTGATGTCAACTATAGAATATCTGAGTCTGAAAAGTGTATATTGGATGCTCTAAAGGAATTGACAAAACATGATGATGATTTGCCGTTCTAGTGATATGTATTCTTAGGTATATGCAGGGTTGTATGTGTTATAGAAAGAGCATTTTGAAATTGTGGATGAACTAATGAATAGAGAACTTGTTGAAACCATCTTGGTACAGTCTCTCAAACGATTGTATCGAATTGACGAAACCAATATCAAGTATGAAGCTTCTGAGCGTAATATTTGTGCAAGATTAGCTCATCACATGGAGAATATTATGAGAGAGTATGACCAAAAAACAACTCTTCTTGTTTTCAAGGCTATTATGTAGATGTGGAGTACAATCCTATTATTCGGATGAAGAAGGTGAAGTAAAAACGGAAAAGCGTTGTGCTATATGGGATGAACATCAACGTACACTTCATTTTGAATTATTAACCAGAACCAAAGCAGACGATTACTTATGCTCATAGGGGGACTGAGTATAAATTAAAATAATATTTTAATGGAAGAAAATTTAAAAGGAAAAACTAAGAAAGGATTGTATTGGCGTTTTTTTGATCAATTTGCCAATTACGGAATGCAATTTTGTGTTGGTATTGTGATGGCGCGTTTATTGTCGCCATCAGATTATGGAATAACTGCATTGCCAGCTGTTTTTATGTTGGTTGCAGGAACAATACAAGATGGTGGCTTGGGTAGTGCTTTGATAAGAAAGCCAGATTTGGATGAGATGGATTTATCAACTTCTTTCTATTATAGTATTTGTGTGGGAATATTCATGTACATAGCCCTATTCTTTGCTGCTCCTTGGATTGCTGATTTCTATAAAACACCAGTTTTAATTCCTCTTATTCGAGTAACAGCATTGTCTTTCTTATGGGGACCATTAAATACCCCTCAAGGTGTGCTGATGAAGAAAAAACTTAATTTTAAAACTCCAGCAAAAATATCCGTTGCCACAAAAGTGTTTTCTGCGATTGTAGGAATAGGTCTGGCTTTTTGCGGTTATGGTTTGTGGGCATTGGTAATATCTGGTGTTCTGTCTGGTTTGTTTAGTACTATATTGAATTGGTTGGCGGTAAGGTGGATTCCAAAGACAGGCTGGTCTAAGGAATCTTTCAAATATTTATGGGGATTTGGAAATAAAATGATGTTGTCAGGAATGCTCGATACACTATATAATAATATAGCTCCAATTTTTATTGGTAAGTATTATTCCCCTGCCCAGTTGGGTGTCTATAATCGGGCTCAAGGTTATGCTGCAATGCCATCTCAGAATGTGACAGGTGTAATAGCTAATGTCTCTTTTCCAGTATTGAGTCAAATTCAAGATGATGATGAACGTTTGGCTTATAATTATCGACGTATGCTGAAGGTATCAGCTTTCGTTATATTTCCAGTTATGCTAATGTTGTCAGCTTTAGCTCGTCCATTGGTAATCACCATGATTACTGTAAAATGGGAGGCTTGTATCATCTTGTTGCAAATTATTTGTTTTTCAATGATGTGGTATCCTATTCATGCCATCAACTTAAATCTACTTCAGGTGAAAGGGCGTTCTGATCTGTTTCTTAGATTAGAGATTATAAAGAAAGTGCTGGGTTTGTCAATTCTTGTTATAACTCTGCCACTTGGGTTGGTTTATTTCTGTTTGGGAAATATTGTTTCTTCTATGTTTTCTCTCGTTATCAATACCTATTATACAGGCAAACTTATTAATGTTGGCTATTTTAAGCAGATGAGAGATTTGCTTCCAATATTTGGATTAAGTCTCTTTATGTGGTTAAGCGTTCATTGCGCAATTTTTTTCATCCCCAACATGTTGCTTCAAATATTTGTAGGTGGTTGTGTGGGTCTTATTATATATCTTGGAGTAGCTTTTCTGTTTAAGTTTGATGAGCTGAAGGATGTAAAATATTTGCTCCAAAGAAAATCGTAGAAAATCTTTATAAATATACTGTTGAGTAGAAGAAGATTTGGGAGCGTAAGTGGATAACCAATAGTTGTAGTATTTTGTACGTTGTTCTATTCAAAGGTGTCATAAGTATATTGGGGTGTAAACTTAGACATAATAATAAAGGTAATAAAATGGATGATATTTTTGATTTATCAATTTCTGAGAAAGAAAACGATTTTGTAAAAAATGGATATAACGCAGATTTAAGTATTTCAGTTGATATACTTGAAGAATTCTCTAATTTCCCATATATAGGTTCATTGGTAAAATTGGCTCTGTTAGGCAATAAGTATGCGGAATATCGCTTCATTAAAAAAGCTTCTAAAATTCTCAAAAAAGATATAGAAATTCCACTTGATAAGAAAATCTGAAGTCTAAGGATCGTAAACGTATATATGATTATATAATGGAGTATTTGCTTCGAGCAGAAGATGATGAAAAAGCAGAATTGATTGGTTTTGTTTATGAAGAATGCGTCTATGGCAGAATTGACAATATGATGCTATTAAGATTATGTACTATCATAGATAGGGCCTTTCTTTATGACCTGTTGGAATTACCTAAATATATGGAAGAAAATTCTGACGATAGTGATGCTGCTTACAATTTTATAAATTTAGGTTTAATAGATAATTACGTAGGTGGCGTATGGAAGGATATGCCCTCTTTTCAATTAAATAATCTCGGACACAGACTATATGATATCTTGAATAGAAATAATTGGTTTGATAATCATTTGAGTATATAATTATTTTCGAAATAATATGGAACAAAATTTTAAAAGACAGCAGCCATTAATGGTTACAATTCGCTGCTGTGCCTACAACCAAGAAGCATACATTCGTGATTGCTTGGAAGGCTTTGTGATGCAGAAGACGAATTTTAGATTCGAGGCGATTGTGCACGACGATGCCTCGACAGATGGAACTGCTGACATTATCTGTGAGTATGCAGAGAAGTATCCAGACATCATTAAGCCGATATTAGAAACAGAAAACCAGTATTCTAAACATGATGGTTCCCTTAGGAGGATTATGAATGAGTACACTCATGGTAAATATGTAGCATTTTGCGAGGGGGATGATTATTGGATAGACCCCTTAAAGCTGCAGAAGCAAGTAGATTTCCTGGAGTCTCATCCAGACTATAGTATGTGCTGGACTAATGCTTTTAAAGAATCTAATAATGGAAGAGAGGCTTATGATTGTTATCCTGAGGACTGTCAGTCTCCAATGGAAGATATTATAGAGCGAGGCGGTGGATTCATTCCAACTTGTTCTATTGTCTTAAGACGACAAGTTCTCGATGATATGCCATACCAAATGAGGTCTTTTTTTGTTGGAGATTACCCTCTTCAAATGTGGTGTGGATGGTCTGGAAAATGTTGGTATTTAGAGAAGCCTTTTGCTGTATATAGATTAATGTCTCAAGGTTCTTGGACTCAAAATAATTATGGTCGAAAAAGTATGGATACTGTCTCTTATACACATCTGACGCTGCCGACGACTCC
>ERZ1026894.469-NODE-469-length-29645-cov-5.282258_pt1 | contig 29645 bp, 23 predicted proteins | sample MGYA00380177_ERZ1026894 | MGnify/ENA primary metagenome ERZ1026894 (study PRJEB33269, sample SAMEA4719813) | human gut metagenome | biome: human-associated habitat; feature: organic feature; material: feces | place: Cameroon | collected 2013-10 ... | reverse complement strand
TAATAATACCTTAATTTTTACAATTTGTACAAAAATCCCTATAAACAGTGACTTTTTGACCGTTTTTTATTTTTTTAACCGTCGAAAAAAATCGAAAATAACAGACAAAACGCAAAAACGTCCGATTTTTATATGGAAAAAGCGATTTATGCGGAATTTTCTACAGTCTGTGCAAAAAAACATTGACATATTGCAGATAAGGGATTAACATGCACTCATAAACCGTTGAAGGGAAGAAAACAAACGCAAGACCTATAGAGAGTCGGCGATGGTGGAATGCCGACGGACACCGTGTTTGACAATATGGGCCCCCGAGGGCCGAGGCGAACAAAGTAGTTTCGGACGTAATTCTCGCGTAAGAAGACAGACCGTGTAGGCGGTCGATGAGAGGAAGCGGTCATACGCTTCAAGTACGGTGGCACCGCAGGAGTATATCTTGTCCGTACAGAATCCGGTTTGGATTTTGTACGGACTTTTTGTTTTTTTGCACCTGCTCGGAAGGCGGAAAACGGGAAGCGCACCGAACCGACGAGAATTCGCTTGTCGCTCGAAGGCGTGCAAAAGCGATATAAAACAAAAAAGGAAAAAAAGACAAAACCGCAGAAAACACACTTTACAACAACAAAAACGCAATATAAAATATGTGTTTTGCAAAAACAACCAAATACACAAGTAAATTTTCAGGAGGCACATATGAGCAAAAACAACATACCGTACAAAACATATCTGACAGAAAACGAGATGCCCAAAGAATGGTATAACGTGCGCGCCGATATGAAAAGCGATATAGAGCCTCTGCTCAATCCGACAACGAACGAGCCTGCAAAACAAAGCGAACTCGAAGCGGTTTTCAACAGAGAATGTTCTGCACAGGAGTTGGACTCGACAAATGCGTTTATAGAGATTCCCGAACAGGTCAGGGATTTTTATAAGATGTATCGCCCCTCGCCGCTGGTGCGCGCGTATTGTCTTGAAAAGTTGCTGGATACGCCGGCAAGGATATATTATAAATTCGAAGGCAACAACACAAGCGGCTCGCACAAACTCAACAGCGCAATCGCACAGGCGTATTATGCAAAGGAACAGGGCTTGAAAGGGCTGACAACCGAAACGGGTGCGGGACAATGGGGAACCGCGCTCTCCATGGCGTGCAAATATTTCGGGCTGGAGCTGACGGTGTATATGGTAAGATGTTCTTTTGAACAAAAACCGCAAAGAAAAACTCTCATGGGAGTGTACGGGGCAAACGTCATACCTTCGCCGTCGGACACAACGGAAGTGGGAAGAAGGATGCTCGCAAGCGGTGTAAACGCCAACGGCAGTCTGGGAACGGCGATAAGCGAAGCCGTTGAAGTCGCCTATCGTTCGGGCGGAGAAAGAAAGTACGCGCTCGGAAGCGTGCTTAACCAAGTCGTTTTGCACCAGTCTATCATCGGACTGGAAAGCAAAATCGCAATGGAAAAAATCGACGAATACCCCGACGTAGTTATCGGTTGCGCAGGCGGCGGCAGCAATCTCGGCGGACTTATGTCGGCATTTATGCGCGACAAGCTGAGAGAGGAAAGCAACCCCGAATTCATTGCCGTCGAGCCGTCCGGTTGTCCGAGCCTTACAAAAGGCGAGTATCGCTATGATTTTTGCGATACGGGCAAGGTTACTCCTCTTGCAAAAATGTACACTCTGGGGTGCGACTTCATCCCTGCGCCGTCACATGCAGGAGGGCTGCGCTATCACGGTATGAGTCCGATAATAAGCAAACTTTATCATGACGGATACATAGACAGGGCTGTTGCCGTTCGTCAGCAAGACGTTTTCGAAAGCGCGATAGCGTTTGCGGGGGTTGAGGGAATTTTGCCCGCTCCCGAATCCGCACATGCCATAAAGGTCGCAATGGACGAAGCTGTCGGATGCAAACGGACAGGCGAGGCAAAAACAATCCTTTTCGGGCTTACCGGAACGGGATACTTTGATTTGTATGCCTATGAAAAAGCAATGAAAGGAGGGTTACCCGATTAATTTTTTTTGCAATAAAATCAATTCGGTTTAATGAGATTTTAATAGTTATTCCGTAACATTTAAGCATACTAACTCAAAAGGCACGGCGTCGGGAAGAGCAAAATATCTTTGTTGCATTGACTTTTTCGCATTTAATTCTTATAATATGTAGAACATAATATATGATTATTGCGGAATCGTCGCCTTGCGCCGATTTTCAGGAGGATAGATGAAACCAACCACAAGACGCACACTCATCATTGTAGGCGTGATACTTCTCGTCATCATTGCGTTTGTCATCGCATACGAGCTTACAAGGCCCACGGAGATTGTCTATCAAGGCAGTGACGACAGCTTTATCGGCATGCTAAAAAGAGGCGAGATTCAATCCATTTATATCGAGGGCAATTACACCGCAAAGATTCAGAAGAAAGGGGACAAAGGCTATTCTTACTTTGTCAACACGCAAGGCAGAGTGGCTTTTTCCGACGTGATAAAAGACTACACGGCGGCAGGGCTTCTTGACGGAGTCGTAGTCAGATACGACGATCCTTCGAGCGGTTCTCTGCTTTCAAGCATTTTCGTTCCGCTCATTCTTTACGCCGCTCTTTTCGGAATCTTCATGGTGGTTTTGAAAAAGAGTGCCGGCGCACAAGGTCAAGCGCTCAACTTCGGCAAGACCAAAGCCAATCAGGTGCGCGACATCAAGGTCAGATTCAACGACGTTGCGGGTGCAGAGGAAGAAAAGCAGGAACTTCAGGAGATTGTCGACTTTCTCAAACACCCCAAAAAGTATACGGATATCGGCGCGCGCATACCGCGCGGCGTTCTTCTCGTAGGACCTCCCGGCACGGGCAAAACGCTCTTTGCAAAGGCGGTTGCGGGCGAAGCAAACGTGCCGTTCTTCTCCATAAGCGGTTCGGACTTTGTCGAAATGTTCGTAGGCGTCGGCGCGTCGCGTGTGAGAGATTTGTTCGACCAGGCGCAAAAAAACATGCCGTGCATAATTTTCATTGACGAAATCGACGCTGTCGGCCGTCAAAGAGGCGCAGGTCTCGGCGGCGGAAACGACGAAAGAGAACAAACCCTCAACCAACTCCTCGTTCAGATGGACGGTTTCGAGGCAAGCAGTTCGATTATCGTCATGGCGGCTACAAACCGCGCAGACATTCTCGACCCCGCGCTCATGCGTCCGGGCAGATTCGACAGACAGATTTACGTCAACGTTCCCGACGTCAAAGGCAGAGAAGAAATATTCAAGGTTCACTCCCGCAACAAACCGCTTGCGTCCGACATCAACTTCAAGTCGCTTGCAAGACTTACTCCGGGCTTTACGGGAGCGGACATCGAAAACATACTCAACGAATCCGCGATTTTGGCGGCAAGAGCGGACAGAAAGCTCATCACAATGAAGGACATCAGCGAAGCCGTCAACAAGGTTATGGCAGGTCCTGCAAAGAAATCGAGGCTTATCACCGAGTCCGACAAGCGCATCACGGCATATCACGAGAGCGGACACGCAATCGTGGCAAAGCTCATGAAACATTGCGACGACGTGCATGAGGTCAGCATAATCCCTCGCGGCATGGCGGCAGGCTACACCATCACTCTTCCCGAAAACGACGACAACCATATGACAAAAGGCAAACTTCTCGACAGCATCGCAATGATGCTTGGCGGAAGAGCGGCGGAAGAAATCGTTATACAGGATATCTCGACGGGGGCGTCCAACGACATTCAGAGAGCCACGCAACTTGCAAGAAAAATGGTCACCGAGTGGGGTATGTCCGAATCGATCGGCAATATGTATCTCGGCTCGAGCGAAGAAGTGTTCCTCGGCAGAGATTATCAGACGCACCTCAATTACAGCGAAGAAGTTGCGGCAAAGATTGACGAGGAAGTCAAAACAATAATCGATGCGCAATATCAGGTTGCGTTGAATATACTGAAAGCAAATCGCCCGATCATGGACGCAATGGTCAAAGCTCTTTATGAGAAAGAAACCATCTATGAGGATGAAATCAACGCATTGTTCGGAGAGGAATCCGATGGCGAAAGTTTGTTCTCCTCAAAGGTAAACAGACCCGAAGCGGAAAGCGGAACTTCTCAATCCGAGCAGAAAACCGCATCTCGGAAAGACGACAAAATCGGCGAATAATAACAAGGAATCCAAATGAAAATTTCCGAGGCAAAAAAGCGCGATTTGCAAGTCATTATGCAAAAAGATCCAGCCGCCACAAGCAGCAGGATTGTAAGACATACGTACACAGGGTATAAAGCCCTGTGTGCTTATCGTTATGCGCACAAATTGTGGCAAAAGGGCATGAAATCGCTCGCTCTTTACATAGCCTATCGGGCAAAAGAAAAGACGGGGATCGACATTCACCCCGCCGCAACGATAGGCAACGGAATATTCATCGATCACGGCGTCGGGCTTGTCATAGGCGAAACAGCCGAAATAGGGGACAACTGCGTGCTTTACCAAGGGGTAACTCTCGGCGGCACGGGCAAGGAATCGGGCAAACGGCATCCCACCCTCGAAGAAGGCGTTATGGTGTCGGCAGGCGCAAAGGTGCTTGGCCCCGTGCGCATCGGAGCGCATAGCAAAATCGGCGCGGGCAGTGTGGTGCTCAAAGACGTTCCTCCCTATTCGACGGTTGTGGGCGTCCCCGGCAGAGTGGTCAAGCAAGACGGCAAGAGGATTGCGGATATGGATCAGATTTTGCTTCCCGATCCGATTATGGAAGAGTTTATGCGGCTCAACAAGCGCGTTTTCGAGCTTGAAAAAGCATTGAACGTTCATTCTTGCAGATATTCCATAACCGTGGACGAGGACAACGTGCTTCCCGCAGAAGTCGAAGAAATCGAGGCGCAATTCGAACAAAACAAATCTCAAGCGGACAAACCGCAAGAATAAAAGAGGACGAAGTCCCATATGAAAATTTACAATACGCTCACAAGAAAAAAAGAAGAGTTTGTGCCTATTCACGAGGGACAGGTCAACATGTATGCGTGCGGAATCACGGTTTCGGGCGAAGCGCATATAGGTCACGCATATCAGGCGCTCATTTATGACATTATCCGCAAATATTTCGAAAAATCGGGATACAAAGTCACCTATGCGCGCAACTATACGGATGTTGACGACAAAATCATTGCAAAGTCAAAGGAAACGGGGATTCCTCCTCTCGAGTACGCAAGCATGATGATTGACAAAATCGACAAGCTCATGCGCAAATTCGAGGTTGACGATCCCACCATCTGGCTCAAAGCGACATGCAATATCGACAATATCATAGATTTTGTTTCAAAGCTCATTGAAAAAGGGCACGCTTACGCAACCGACAGAGGCGACGTGTATTTTTCCGTCGAGAGTTTCCCAGGTTACGGCAAACTCAGCGGAAGAAGACTCGAGGACGCCTATGATAGCGTGCGTATAGAGAATGAAGAAAACAAGCGAAATCCGCTTGATTTTGCGCTTTGGAAATCCGCAAAAGAAGGCGAGATTTATTGGGATTCTCCGTGGGGAAAAGGCAGACCGGGCTGGCATATCGAATGTTCGGCAATGAACAGAGCCGCGTTCGGAGACCAAATCGACGTTCACGGCGGCGGAAGAGATTTGATTTTCCCTCACCACGAAAACGAGATTGCTCAAACCGAGGCACTCACGGGCAAGCAGTTCGCAAAATACTGGATTCACAACGGACTCATCAAGGTGAACGGACAAAAAATGAGCAAGTCGCTCGGCAACAGTTTGCTCCTTTCGGACCTGCTTGACGAGTATAAACCCGACACCATAAAATATGCGCTTTTGCAAACAAATTACAGGGGCGACATCAACATCACAAGCGAACTGTTCCCCGAAGCCGACAAACATATGTACGAGTTTTACAAAACGCTTGCGGCGGTGAAGGAAAGCGGACTTGAAAGCGACAAACAAAGCAAGTGGATTGACGAAGGATTCAATCGCGCGATGGACGACGATTTCAACACGGCAAAAGCCCTTGCGGATTTGTTTGGCATTTTCAAGGGAATAAGAGCAAAACTCAAAGCGGGCGATTCGGATGCCGTTGCGGATGCAAGACAGGTTGTAAGAACCTACAATTTGCTTGGTCTTTTCAAGTGCGAACCAAGCGATTTTGTTGCCTATTACGAGCAAAAACAAAAGGCAAAAGAAAATGCGATTCCCAAAGAAGTGCTTGACCTTATAGAGCAAAGAAAACTTGCAAAAGCCAACAAAGACTGGGCAAGCGCAGACGCTTTAAGAGCCAGAATAAACGAGTTGGGCTATGTCGTAAAAGACACCAAGGACGGCTCGTTTGCAGAAAAAGCAGAATAAGAAATAATACAAAAACAAGGTTTTATATATGCAAAACGGCACAATAAAAACCTTGTTTTGCATTTTGAAAAGCAAAATCTTTTTGACGGAGAAAACATATGAAACGTCGTATATTCACAACTCTTGACAATATAGCAAAAAGAGATATTTTCGACGCAAAATACGCACAGCTCGAAAAAAGAAGAGAAGCCCTCGACAAACAAATAAGACGCGAGGAGAGAGAGGCAAAAATCGTACTCGCAAAAGAAAACGTCGTCGAGTTTACAAACAAAGCAAAAAAGTACGCAAAAAAGCAAGCAAAAAAAGCGGCGTATGACGCAAAATATCTTTACGTTGCCGGCGGACATGCGAAAAACGAATTTCTGGGTTGGCTCACCATATTCAGTTTCCGTCGCTCCCACAAAGTAAAAACGACAAGATTTGTAAGATATGACGAGAGCGACAAACGTTTATATCTCGATTTTTACGAGCAAAAAAACAGAGACAGAAACAAGAAGGCAAGGGTTTTCGTTTATATCCACGGGGGCGGATGGATAGGAGGTTTGCCCGAAACGAGAGAGGCATACACCACCAAACTTTGCGAAAAAACAGGCTATTTCGTGGCGAGTTTGTATTATGGCGACGCGCCCTTTTACGGACATCCCGAGATGATTCAAAATGTGTATAAAGCGTTTGCCTGGCTCAAAGAACACGCAGACGAATACAACATCGATATGGATCACATCTTTGTTGGAGGAGAGAGTGCGGGCGCGCATCTTAGCAGTATGGCGGGCGCGATAAGCACAAATCCCGAATATGCCGCGCATTTCAATCTCGACGAGAGGTCAAAAGACCAAAAAATCTCCGCGCTTATGCTGAATTGCGGCGTGTACGATTTTCCAAAAGCAGTGCATACGGGCTTCAAGAATATAGGCATATATACGCAATCCTATTGCAAGGGTACGCCCGTTGAGGAGTGCGGCGAGGAGCTGCAAAAAGAAGTTTCGCCAATCAACTGGGTGACAAAAGATTTTCCTCCGACTTTTGCGATTTCAGCCGAAAACGACAAACTTGCCGTGCTGACGTTCGATCTTGTCAAAAAGTTTCAGCAGCTGAATGTGCCGTATGAGCATTATCACGGAGAGGGAAAATGGGCTGTGCATGCGTTTGCGGTTGCGCAGTTTCTCAAAATTTCGAAAGAGGCGATGGAGCGCACCGTCGCATTTCTCAATTATTTCGAGATAGAGTGACAAACAAAGCAAATTAAGCGACAAAATCGCAATTTTCCAATGCTTTCTCACAAGTAGCGGAATATTAAAAGAAGACAAAAAGCACGACAAATCGTGCTTTTTTCATATGTTTTCAAATGAGATGTTTATAAAAAGTTTACATTTTGCCGGTGCTGCCGAATCCGCCTTGTCCGCGCACGGAGTCGCTCAAATCGCCGACTTCTTCAAAATCTGCGACATAGCAGGGAGCAATCACAAGTTGAGCGATGCGTTCTTTGTCGGCAACGGTTTGCGCCTCGTTTGAATGGTTGTGCAAAGACACGATGATTTCGCCGCGGTAGTCGCAGTCGATAACTCCCACTTTGTTTGCCGGCGCAAGCGAGCGTTTGGAGGCAAGACCGCTTCTTGCATACACAAGTCCCACAAGACCGTCGGGAATCTCGATTGCGATGCCCGTGTGGACAAACACCGTTTGGTGCGGTTCGACCACAATGTCTTTGCCCTCGCAGGCGTACAAATCCGCCCCCGCGGAAAACTGTGTGCCGTACTTTGGCACGATTGCGTTCTCATTCAATTTTTTCAGTTTTACGGATACGTGTTGCATAGTTCCTTTGTTTTCACAGTGATATTGCACTTATGGTGCAGTTATATTGTCTTACGACAGCGATATTGTTGCTTCGCAACAGTGATATTGCGACTTTGTCGCAGTTGTGGCATATTTGAATGTTCGTTCACTCGTTCGAAGCGTACTTATCATTTAGCGTGTTTTGCACTCGGCGCAATTATATTATTCCCATTCGATTGTCGCCGGGGGTTTGCCTGTCACGTCGTAGCAAACGCGGCTTATGCCCTTGACTTCATTGACTATACGCGACGCCATTCTGGTGAGCAAGTCATACGGGAGGCGAGTGTACTCCGCAGTCATAAAGTCGGAGGTTGAAACCGCTCTTATGACGACCACATAGCCGTAATTGCGGTAGTCGCCTATGACGCCGACCGATTTGGTGTCCGTGATGACGGCAAAATACTGGTCGGATTTTATTCCGCTTGCGGCGATTTCTTCACGCACGATTGCGTCGGCGTCGCGCAAGACGTCGAGTTTCTCTTTGGTGATTTCGCCGATTGTGCGGATTGCAAGTCCCGGACCGGGGAAGGGTTGACGATTGACAAGATAGTCGGGAAGGCCGAGCTTTTTGCCGATTATTCGCACTTCGTCTTTGAAGAGTCCGCGCAAGGGCTCGACAAGACCGATGAAGGGCATATCCTTGGGCAAGCCGCCGACGTTGTGATGGCTCTTGATGTTTGCCGAATTGTTTGCTCCCGATTCGATGACGTCGGGATAAATTGTGCCTTGGGCGAGGAAGTCGTATCCTTTGTGTGCGCTAGACACTTCAGCAAACGTCCTGACAAATTCTTCGCCGATAATCTTTCTCTTGCGCTCGGGATCGGTTACGCCCGCGATTTTGGAAAGGAACTTTTCGCTTGCGTCCACAACTTCGAGCTTGAGAGGCATATTTGCAAACGCTTCTTTGATTTGTTTTGTTTCGTCTTTGCGCATAAAGCCGTGATCGACATACACGCAAAGGAGTTGGTCGGGGATAGCCCTGCTGATAAGCGCGGCAACAACCGAACTGTCAACGCCGCCCGAAAGACCGAGGAGAACTTTTTTGTCGCCCACTTGTTCGCGAATGAGTTTGATTTGCGTGTCGATGTAGTCGTCAAGCGAGTAATCGCGCGTTGCGCCGCATACGTTTATTACAAAATTTTCAAGCACTTTTTCGCCGTTTATCGAGCGTTCGACTTCGGGGTGGAATTGCACTCCGAAAAGATGTTTTTTCTCGTTTGCGATTGCCGCGCACGGACAATCCGACGTGGTTGCGACAATATTGAAACCTTCCGGAACTTCCGCAACATAGTCGGTGTGACTCATGAGCATTTCTTCCTCTTTTTTGAGTCCGTCGAAGATGGCTGAATCGCCGATGAAAACCTTTGTTTGTCCGTACTCGCGCACAGTGCCTTCCTTCACAAGTCCTCCAAAGAAGTGAGCCATGTATTGCATTCCGTAGCATATGCCCAAAATCGGCACTCCGAGATCGAACACCGCCTTTGAACAACGCGGCGAATTTTCAAGATATACACTGTTCGGACCGCCGGTAAATATGATGCCGATAGGGTTGATTTCTTTGAGTTTTTCATCCGAAATACAGGACGGCTCGACGACGGAATATACACCCATTCTGCGCACCGAACGCGCTATAAGCTCCTTATATTGTCCGCCGAAATCCAAAACGAGAATTGTTTGATTTTTCATATGTTCTCCTAAAAAGGTTTGTTTGATATATATATACAAAAGTTGAGATAATGTATATAAACGATTATATCCAATTCTTTGTCCAAAGAAAAGCGGATTGCAAAACAATTTGCAATAAAAAAATATTGTTCTCAAGACTACAATAAAATATCAAAGCGTCAAAGGCAAGTTAAAAGGGGAATAAATATAAGCCAAATCGAGTATAAGCGGACGGGGAGTAGTCGATGTTTTGGCACAATCGGCAGTTTATGTTGAAAAAAGAGCGTATAAAACGCTCTTTTTGTCAACAAGGCACCGTTTTTCAATGCCGTTGCTCTTTTGCGGCTTTGACGAATGCGCTGAAAATCGGGTTGGCGACTTCGGGACGAGAAGTAAACTCGGGGTGGAACTGTACCCCTACAAAGAAGGGATGGTCTTTTACTTCCACCGTTTCGACAATATGTCCGTCGGGGGATTTGCCGCTTATCACAAGTCCGCCCTTTTCAAAATCGGCAAGGTAGTCCGAATTGAACTCGTATCTGTGGCGGTGACGTTCTTCGATGACGTCTTGGTTTGCATACGCCTCTTTGATTTTCGTGCCGTCTTTGAGGGCGCAAGGATATGCACCCAGACGCATCGTGCCGCCGATTTTTTTGCCCTTTTTGTCGGGGAGTATGTCGATGACATGGTTGCCGCTTTCGGAAAACTCGCCGCTTGTGGCGTCTTTTATTCCGAGTATGTCGCGGGCGTATTCTATGACGGTGACTTGCATGCCGAGGCAGATGCCGAGGTAGGGAATTTTGTTTTCTCGTGCGTATTTGCAGGTTGCGATCATGCCTTCCACACCTCTTGTGCCAAAACCGCCGGGGATTATGATACCGTCCGCGTCTTTGAGTTTTTCGGCAACGTTGGTTTCGGTCACGGTTTCGCTGTCCACCCATTTGAGTTCTATTCCTGTCTTGTTTGCGCCGCCCGCGTGTTTGATTGCTTCCACAAGCGAAATGTAAGAATCCCGCAACGATACGTATTTGCCCACGATTGCGATTTTGGTTTTTACGGATTTGATTTTGAGATCCGCGACTTTCTTTTTCCAATCGGACAGATCGCATCTTCCGCTCAGGGAGAGGGCTTTGCTTATGGCTTTATAAAGTCCGTTGCGATAGAGCATGACAGGTGCGTCGTAGAGGCACTTGACGGTGGTGCTCGGAACAACGGCGTCCTCGTCGATCGAGCAGAAAAGCGAGATTTTTTTGATGATTTCCTCGGGAGGATTTTTGTCCGAGCGAGTCACAACAACGTCGGGGAAGATTCCGAAACGTTGAAGTTCGCGCACGGAGTGTTGCACGGGTTTGGACTTGAATTCGTCCGAGCAAGACATATAAAGAAGAAGACACACATGCACGAACGCGCAATTTTCTCTTCCGACGTCGAGGCTGAATTGTCGCAATGCTTCGAGGTAGGGCTGGCTTTCGATGTCGCCCACCGTGCCGCCGATTTCGGTGATGAGAATATCCGCACCAGACTCTTGTGCCGTATCGAGAATGTGTTTTTTTATCTCATTGGTGACGTGGGGTATGATTTGCACGGTTTTGCCGCCGTATTCGCCGTTGCGTTCTTTATTGAGAACGGTCTGGAAGATTTTTCCGCTAGTCAAAGTGGAGCTTTTTGTGAGGTTTTCGTTGATAAATCTCTCATAATGCCCCAAATCGAGATCGGTTTCGGCACCGTCCTCGGTTACAAAAACTTCGCCGTGTTGAGTGGGGTTTAGAGTGCCGGGGTCTATGTTCATGTAAGGATCGAATTTTTCGATATACACGCTGTATCCTGCGGATTTCAACAGTCTTCCCAAAGACGCCGCCACGATACCTTTGCCGAGCCCCGATACGACTCCGCCCGTTACGAAAATGTACTTGCTCATATGTGCCTCCGATAGTGTTTTCTTGTCGAGTTTGTGTGTTTTTTGCGGTTTTTGCCCTCGTTTTTGCCTCAAAAAAACAAAAAAAAGGCGTTTTTTTTTAGCGACTTGAGTCTGCCAAAAAGAAAAACGCCTTTTCAGGTCCTTTTTATACGATTGCAAAAGCAATGATTTTTGCTGCAAAAAGCCGAGAGGTTTTTGCGGTTTCTTTTTCAAAAAACAGTTGTTATGATATCATATTCTTCTCGGTTGTCAATGATTTTTTCATATGTTTTTCAAAAAATTTTTTCAACCCGTTCGCGCCTTTTTGCATGCGCGTTTCATATGCGCGTGCGCAAGGGCGCACTCGTGTGTATTTATTGATACACGCGTTGAACTACACGCGTTGAACCGCTTTACAAAAAGCTACAAAATAATCTCCGATTGTTCAGATTGGGGTATTGACACGCTGTTTTGAAAAAGGTATAATTTGAGTATCCTAAAAAATCCATAAAGGAGAAAATTTATGAAAAAAGTAGTAGCATTCATACTTTGTATGGCACTTGTTATCACTTGCGTGGCATGCTTCGCAGCTTGCAATCCCAAAGATGATGATTTCACAGTCAATCAATATGATTATGATGCAATTAGCGATACATGCACATCTGCTGATGGCAAATACGAAATTGCATTCGTTACCGACGTCGGTCAATTGAAAGACAAGTCATTTAACCAAGGAACTTGGGAAGGACTCAAGAGATACGCTCACGAGAACAAAAAAACATACAAGTATTATCAGCCCGCAAATGGCGACCAAGCAACCGATGCCGACAGATACAACGCAATGAAGGCTGCTGTCGATAATGGAGCTAAAATAGTTGTTTGTGCAGGTTTCTTGCAAGAAAAAGCGCTTAAACAAGCCGCAACAGAATTTAATACAACAAAGTTTGTCTTTATCGATGGTTATCCAATAGGCTGTGACAATGTTGCACCTATCAGCTATCAAGAAGAACAATCCGGTTATCTTGCTGGTTATGCAGCGGTTATGGAAGGCTACACGAAACTCGGTTTCGCCGGCGGTGGCGGCGGCGCAAACCCGGCATGCTGCAGATTCGGTTATGGCTTTTTGCAAGGAGCAGAAGCGGCAGCGGCAGTCAAGAATGTAAAGGTTTCTGTAAAATATAGCTGGCTGTATGGTGGAGCGTTTGGTCCTTCTACCGAGTTGCAAACCATGTTGAGCGGTTGGTATTCTACCGGCACAGAAGTGATTTTCTGCTGCGGAGGCACGATGTGCAAGTCTGCATTTGCTGCTGCATCAGCAAACCAAGGCAAGGTTATCGGCGTTGACGTTGACCAGTCTGCCGAGTCATCAACCGTTATTACATCCGCAATGAAAGGGCTTCGCGAAGCGGTTATGATTGCTCTTGGAAAATTCTACAATGACAAATTTAACGAACTCGCAGGTGTTGCTACTGTGCTTGGTGCAAAAGATGATGCGGTAGGTCTTCCCACTGCAACATGGAAACTCCAAAACTTCACACTCAAAGAGTATACAGAACTTTTTGAAAAGATGAAGAATGGCGAGATTAACGTTGATAATAACGCGGACAACTATAACAAAGCCTACACACATGTGACACTTGAAGAAGTAAAATAATCAAAAAAGCACATAAAAAAAGAAGGCAAATGCCTTCTTTTTTTATGTGCTTTTTCGAGAAAATATTGGTGGCAAAAAAAAGATTTTTATCACTCTTGATATTGAACTTGATATATAGTATAATTTTTATATATTCAAAAGCAAATCTCAATACGCGATCTTGGCTTGTTGCGTTATAAGGGGATTTCTTTTAAAAAGGGAAAAATATGGCAAAACGAAAAAAAACCGAAAACAAGGCAGTCGTTCAGGATGATACGACAACCGAAGCAATGGTTGACAAAAATCCGGAAGACGAGATGACAACCGATGTTTCGCAAACCGTACAAAACGAGGATTTAACCCGACACGATGAGCAGAACGATTATGTCATTGAAATGCGACATATCACAAAGGAGTTTCCGGGAATTATCGCCAACGACGACATCACGTTGCAGCTCAGACGTGGCGAAATTCATGCGCTTCTCGGCGAAAACGGCGCAGGCAAGTCCACGCTTATGTCCGTTCTTTTCGGATTGTATCAACCCGAAAAAGGCGAGATTTTGAAGGATGGCAAAGTTGTCAAAATCAACAGCCCGAACGACGCAACCGCACTCGGCATAGGAATGGTGCATCAGCACTTCAAACTCGTTGAGGTGTTCAGCGTGCTTGACAACATTATCCTTGGAGCAGAACCGAACAAAGCGGGATTCCTCACAAAAAAAGAGGCGCGGCAAAAAGTTGTAGATTTGAGCGAGAAGTACGGACTAAAAATCGATCCTGATGCAATCATCGAAGATATAACAGTTGGTATGCAACAGCGCACCGAGATTCTCAAAATGCTATATCGCGACAACGAAATTCTCATTTTTGACGAGCCGACCGCCGTTTTGACTCCCCAAGAGATTGACGAACTTATGCATATTATGCGCAATCTTGCGGCGGAAGGGAAATCTATTCTTTTCATTACCCACAAACTCAACGAGATTATGGCTGTTGCAGATCGTTGCACAATTTTGCGCAAAGGGAAGTATATTGCAACAGTTGATACAAAAAATGTCACAAAAGAAGATTTGTCAACCATGATGGTTGGGCGTCCGGTGCAACTGCAAGTCAATAAAAAAGATGCCGAACCACAAGAAGTGATCCTCAAAGTGGAAGATTTATGTGTTGAGGGTAGATCCCATAAAAAACTTGCAGTCAAAGATGTTTCGTTTGAAGTTCGAGCAGGAGAAATCGTTTGTATAGCAGGTATCGACGGAAACGGGCAAACCGAACTTGTGTACGGGCTTACCGGTCTTGAAAAGCTTGCGCCAAATGTTGATGAAACCGAAGAAAAAACCATAGATGTCCCTGTTTGGACAAAGCTTAAAGATATTGAAAAACAAGAAAGAGCAAAATTGTTTTTCAAACAAGTCGGTGAGTTTATAAAATATTTTTTCATCAAATGCGGTTTAAAAATTTGGAACGCAATAAAAAAATTTGGCGAAAGCATCGCATCCAAGAGCACTGCATTTTGGAATAAACTTGTGTTCGCATTTGACAAAAACAAGAGAGAAAAAATCGATATCAATGCGGATGTAAAAGGCAGAGTATATTTTTGTGGACAAGACATAACAAAAGCATCGATTGAAAAGAGAAATAAAGGCGGTGTAAGCCACATCCCAGAAGACAGACACAAACACGGACTCGTGCTTGACTATACGCTCGAACAAAATATGGTACTTCAACGTTATAAAGAGAGGGAATTTCAGAACGTTGGTTTTATTAGATTCAAGCAGGTGCGCAATTATGCAAATTCTTTGATAGAACAGTACGATGTCAGAAGCGGACAAGGTCCTATCACAAAAGCTCGCAGTATGTCGGGCGGCAACCAACAGAAAGCAATCGTTGCAAGAGAGCTTGACAGACCGCACAAATTGCTCATTGCCGTACAGCCCACAAGAGGTTTGGACGTCGGCGCAATAGAGTATATCCATTCACAAATCGTCAAAGACAGAGATGAGGGCGCGGGTGTGTTGCTCGTATCCTTGGAGCTTGACGAGGTTATGAATCTCAGCGACAGGATTCTCGTTATGTACGAGGGCGAAATCGTCGGCGAACTCGATCCGAAGGAAACAACGGTGCAAGAGCTTGGCTTGTATATGGCAGGCGCAAAGAGACAAACACAAGAAGAAATGAAAACCGTTGATGATATGGTTAATCAAGATAAGAATAAGGAGGAAACCGATGAAAACAAATAAAGTTGCAGAGTGGTTTCGTTCAGTTTTTAAAGGTACAGAAAATGAGCCTGCGAAATTGTTGACCGCAATGAAGAAGAATTCGGTGTCATCAGTTTTATCCTCAATTATATCAATTCTCATTGGTATGGTAGTTGGAAGTATTGTTATCTTGATAATTTCGGTTGCAACTGACAATATTCCGATTTCACAAGCGGGTGATGCAATAAAAATAGTATTTTTTGGGTTGTTTTCCACAACACGTGATGCCAACGGGGTTTTACAGTTTGGATTTAATCCTGTCAACTTTGGAGATATGTTGTTTAGGGCAACGCCTCTAATTATGACAGGTCTTTCCGTCGCAATAGCGTTTAAAACCGGTTTGTTCAATATCGGCGCACCTGGGCAATATCTTATGTCGACGTATGTAACATTATCAATTGCATTGTCGATTCCTACAAGTGTTTGCCCTGCATGGATAGTATGGATTGTCGCATTTATAGGAGGAATGGCTGCGGGATTTGTTTGGGGTGCAATTCCCGGCCTTTTAAAATCTTTGCTAAACATAAATGAAGTTATCACGTGTATCATGACCAATTGGATTGCGGCATATTTGGTGACATGGTTTTTTGATATTAGCAATCTAAAAAATGCAAATGAAGCCGGTAAAATCGGATATATTATGCCAACGTCAAAAAACGGTGTAGTAACCCCAAAATTAGGACTTGATAAAATTTTCCCGGGATCACAGGTCGATATGGGAATTTTGATTGCCATTATTATTGCAATTATTGTTTATGTTGTTTTGACAAAAACAACATTTGGCTACGAATTGAAAGCTTGCGGAGCAAATAGACATGCAGCAAAATATGCGGGGATCAAAGATAAAAGAAATATTGTGTTATCGATGGCTATCGCAGGGTCTCTTGCGGGTGGAGCAGCTGCACTTTATTGGCTTTCAGGGCATACGGAGTTTTATTGGAACACATCTCAATCGTTGCCGGCAGTGGGATTTAATGGTATTCCTGTCTCTCTGCTTGCGGCAAACAACCCCATTGGCGTTATACTAACAGGTATATTTATGTCGATGCTCAACATCTCGGGCATACAGATACGAAATCTCACGGGATATAACGAATATGTTACGGATATTATCATTGCTATCATAGTATACCTAAGCTCGTTCTCGTTGATTATTAAAACCTGGATAACAGGTGGCTCGCGGAAAAAACAAAAGAGAGTTGAGCCGAGCATTGTTTTAAAAGATGATAAAAATCCAATAGAGGTTGATTTTTCGGCTGCAAGCGATACAAAAACCGAGAACGAAGAGATACCGTATGATAGCTTGCAAGGATCTTCCGTTGCAGATTATCCAGATGAAAAAGAGTCATTGGAAGAAGAATCAAAGGAGGAAAAATAATGTCGTTTCTTATTCAACAAACATTAATGTTTGCAATTCCCCTTATGATAGTTGCTTTGGCAGGTGTGTTTGCCGAAAGAAGCGGTATTATAAACCTTGCGCTTGAAGGTATTATGATTATCGGTGCATTTGTCGGCGTGTTATTTGTCCGAGAAATGCAAGCGGCTCGGGTTTTTTCAATTGAGAATGCACAGCTTTTGCTGGTTTTGGCAATGTTGTTATCCGCTGTAGTCGGCGCAGTGTTTTCATTGCTGTTGTCTTTTGCCGCGGTAAATTTAAAAGCAGATCAAACGATCGGTGGTACTGCTCTTAACATGTTGGCACCGGCGCTTGTTTTGTTCTTGATAAGAATTTTGGCAAATCAAAACACACTAGATATGGCGCGAGGTGATGCAGCAGAATGGTTTATGTTATTTAAAACCGATTTCGGTTTTGAGAAAACACAGGAATTGAGTGTTATAGGAGAAGTTTTATTCAATAAAGTCTATATTTCATCTTATATTTGTATTGGGATATTTGTATTTTTATCCATAATACTGTATACTACGAAATTTGGTTTGCGTTTGCGTTCATGCGGAGAGAATCCACAAGCAGCAGCCTCACTTGGTATCAATGTTTATGCCATGAGATATGCAGGAACGACAATATCAGGCGCATTGGCCGGATTGGGTGGTTTTGTTTACGCGCTAACAACATCGAACTGTTCTTCAACAGGCGAAGTTGCAGGATTTGGTTTTTTGGCTTTGGCAGTTATGATATTTGGAAATTGGAAGCCTTTGAATATCGCAGGATCAGCCTTGTTGTTTGGATTATTTAAGTGTGTTGGCGCAGCATATGCTACATTAGATATAAACGGAGACGGCGTTTATTGGCTTGCTCAAATCGGAATTAGTTCTTATGTGTACAGAATGTTGCCATATGTTGTTACGCTCATCGTTCTTGCGTTCACTTCTAAAAAGTCGCGAGCACCCAAAGCAGAGGGTATTCCGTACGACAAAGGAATGCGCTAATCTTTGAAAACAAAATACCGAAACAAATCCCGCCGCAATGCGACGGGATTTTTGTGTGAAAGAAAACAAAAACCGCCTCTGACGAGGCGGAATTTATCGTTTGTACCCCTTTGTTATTTGACCAAATCGATAAGGGCAAGCGCACGTTTGAGCGCAAGTTTGCTGTTCACTTTGAATTGGAAAGGAACTTCCTCATACACTTTTTTATGTCCTGTCGAGGTGTGCGGAGTGCGACCGTCATTGAACTCTTCCGCGTCGGGATCGAGGGGAAGATTGATGCGCAAAGAAGTGCCGATGATGGTGATTTTCGCCACGATGTCGCCTTCGCGTCTATATGTATCGCATTGCTTGCTGATACGGCTCTTGATTTTCGGAGTGCCTTTTGCCGTTGCGGTGAGCGCGTCTTTGAGGATTGCGTAGCGTTCCTTGATGATGTCGTCGGCAAGAGCATATTTCTCTGCAAACGTGAGACTCTTGCGCGCGGCTTTCTTTGCCATAACCTTGTCGTAGTCAAACTTTTTGCCGAGAGAGGAGTGGAGTTCCGTCACATCTTCTTCAACGGGCGTTGAAACCGCAACAGGAGCGGGCTCGGCTGTCGTCGTGGCTTTTTGCTCGTTCATCTTTTCAAAAGCGGTTGCGCAGGGCAGGGCAATGTTCTTGTCGCAGAAAGCGCAATAGTCGTACGCACCGCACATATCGCGATGATTCATAACGCTGTCATTCCATTTTTGATCGTCAAGTTTTGCTTGCAAAGTGATTTTGTCCATGGTGCTATATGCTCCGTATACAGTATTTGTTGAAAATTTCAATGCGGTCAAACCGCGTTTATCCAACCTAATTTAGCATATTGTACACAAATAATTGAAATTTGGCAAACATTTTGGCATTCTATTGCGATATTTTTTTACAGTATTGTCAACAACCGCTTGATGCGCGCTTGCAATCCGTGTTTCTATCCGCATATAAATCGCATTTTCCGATTTCTAACCGCACAAAATATGTTTTACCGCAAATGTCGCACAATAACAAGTCGGCAAACATTTTACAATCGTCATATGCAAAGAGAATGAGGAGCAATCCGCTTGTGCGCTTTGATTAAATACCGCAAATTTTAACGAATTTTCGAGATATTTTTCAATCCGCTTGTCAAAATCAAACTTTTGAGTTACAATACCTATGCTACAAAGAAAACACAAAACAAATCGGGGTATGGCGCAGTTTGGTAGCGCGCTTGACTGGGGGTCAAGAGGCCATGGGTTCAAGTCCCGTTACTCCGACCACAAACTTCGCTGAGTGCATACAATGCACTCAGTTTTTTTATATCCGTTCAACTTGCGCTTGCGCAAACGTTGAAACGGATATAAAAAACGAGCACGCCTTGCGTGCCGAAGTTTGTGCCGTGGAACTAGCGAAGCGTATGTACCACTATAAGTTCAACTTGCGCTTGCGCAAACGTTGAAACGGATATAAAAACGAGCGCGCTTTGCGTGCCGAAGTTTGTGCCGTGGAACTAGCGAAGCGTATGTACCACAAATCAACAGAGATTCTTAACCGGGTATGAATGACAGTGGCTATAACAAATATTTTATTTCCTTTAGACTGAGAATTTTTAGTATTAAGTGATTTGAAAAACAAAACGTCCATTCAAATTGATTTTTATCAATCAATGTGCTATTATAGTTGTGCTAAAATGTCTGTGTAGCTCAGTAGGATAGAGCGTCGGTTTCCTAAACCGCAGGTCGGGGGTTCGAATCCCTTCACGGACGCCAAATAAAGCGCAAGTCGATTTATTCGACTTGCGCTTTATTCTTGTTCTTAAGGGATTCGAACGGGCGAAAAGCAAACAATCCTGTGAATTGTTTGCTCGCCCCGGCGTGATAGCGCAGACCTTTTGCAAGTATAACGGCAACGCTTTTGTTTTCTTATGTTGTGCGAGCAAGTCGCTTTCGGTCAAGCGGAGCGAATCCCGTCCCTGTTTTTGGTGTCTGCTTTTCACGCGCCCCGCCACGCAGGTCGGGCTGCACGCGATTGACCTTCGGTATCAATCGCTGTTTGGCGAATCCCTTCACGGACGCCAAATAAAGCGCAAGTCGATTTATTCGTCTTGCGCTTTATTCTTGTTCTTAAGGGATTCGAACGGGCGAGAAGCAAACAATCCGGTGAATTGTTTGCTCGCCCCGGCGTGATAGCGCAGACCTTTTTCAAGCATTACGGCAACGTTTTTGTTTTCTTATGTTGTGCGAGCAAGTCGCTTTCGGTCAAGCGGAGCGAATCCCGTCCCTGTTTTTGGTGTCTGCTTTTCACGCGCCCCGCCACGCAGGTCGGGCTGCACGCGATTGACCTTCGGTATCAATCGCTGTTTGGCGAATCCCTTCACGGACGCCAAATAAAGCGCAAGTCGATTTATTCAACTTGCGCTTTATTCTTGTTCTTAAGGGATTCGAACGGGCGAAAAGCAAACAATCCTGTGAATTGTTTGCTCGCCCCGGCGTGATAGCGCAGACCTTTTGCAAGTATAACGGCAACGCTTTTGTTTTCTTATGTTGTGCGAGCAAGTCGCTTTCGGTCAAGCGGAGCGAATCCCGTCCCTGTTTTTGGTGTCTGCTTTTCACGCGCCCCGCCACGCAGGTCGGGCTGCACGCGATTGACCTTCGGTATCAATCGCTGTTTGGCGAATCCCTTCACGGACGCCACTTCCGCTAGGAATCGTATCAATCGGTGCGATTCCTTTTATTTATGCCCAACACAAAAAAATAGCCGAGAGTTTCGATACTCCCGGCTATTATAATGTTTGTTTCATAATTTTTCGCGTTTTTTTCTGAGCCTTCTTCGACTCTACGTTCGATCTCTTTTTCCAATTCGCGGTAGTTGCTATTGTCGCTGACCTGTGCTACAACCCGGGCAACGAAAGGCAATAAAACAGGAAGCCTTTACTTTTTATCTTGAATATCTTTACTTTTTGCTTTTATTGTGGTATAATAAGTAAAGAAATTAGGAGGTAGCTATGTATTCTTATAAGCCATTAGAAAATAAACTTAAGGAATTAGATTTAACTAAGTCTGACTTAACTACTCAACTCGGTATTTCATCTAGAACTGTTGCCAAGATATCAAAGGGCGAGAAAATTGCCAATAATGTGCTTGTTAAGATAGCGGATTTCTTGCATTGCAATCCTGACGATTTATTCAGAGAAGTTTGCGATAATCACATTCTGCAAATTTTGCGTGAAGAAAAAGAGGCTAAGATTTCAGGCGGACTTTATCATGAATTACAAGTCAGAATGACTTATAACTCTAATCACATCGAAGGTTCTAAACTTACGGAAGATCAAACGAGGTTAATTTTCGAAACAAGAACGATTGACGTCGGCGATGGAATCCCTGTTGATGATATTATCGAAACAAGCAATCACTTTCGCGCAATCGATTACGTAATCGATAAGGCATTAGAGCCTTTGAGCGAAAATATTATCAAGCATCTTCATTTGCTATTGAAACAAGGAACCAAGGATTCATCTCTCGATTGGTTTGCCGTCGGAGATTATAAAAAGCGAGCAAATACTGTCGGCGGAAGAGAAACTTGCAAGCCGAGCGAAGTCCATAAAGCGATGGATAAGCTCGTTACGAATTTTAATTCTAAAAGTGATATAACCATCGACGATATTATTGAGCTTCATGCGGACTTCGAATATATTCACCCGTTCCAAGACGGAAACGGCAGAGTCGGCAGATTGATTGCATTGAAAGAGTGTCTTAGGTTCAATATAATTCCTTTTATTATAGAAGATTCCAAAAAGTCTTTCTATTATCGCGGGCTCGCAAACTGGAATCAAGAAAAAGGCTGGCTAAGAGATACTTGCCTTGATGGTCAAGACACTTTCAAAAGAATTCTGAAAGTTCTTGATATTCATGAATAGAGTCGGTGTTTTCTCTCAGTTTGTGATATTATATCGCTGAAAAAACATTTTGACAAAGAAACAGGCAAACGAGATAATGGAGATAACAGTTGAACAATTTGAAAAACTGAATAAGGAAGAAAGGGCGGTTTTTGACATTCGTCCCGCAACGGACAGGGAATACGGATTTATTCCCGATTCGGCGAGTGTCGACGAATCTGATTTGAGGAAAAATCCGCCGAAAGATAAATCTCAAAAGATTGTCGTGTATTGTGCAAAGGGCATACTCAGCATCGACATTGCCGAATGGCTTTGCGAGCAGGGATACGAGGCTTATAGTTTGCAGGGCGGGTATTCGCAATATTTGCGTATGCAAATGCAAAAGCAAACGGACGATGATTTTTGCAAGCGCGTCGAGCAGAGTTTGACGGGCAAATTCAAAAAAGACATATTCGGGAAGTTTTACAAAGCAATCAAGGAATATAAACTCATCAACGAGGGCGACAACATCGCCGTGTGCATATCGGGCGGAAAAGACTCCATGCTTATGGCAAAGCTGTTTCAAGAATACAAACGTCACAGCAACTTGAATTTCGATGTCAGATATCTCGTTATGGATCCGGGATATGCCAAAGCCAACAGAGAAATCATCGAGGAAAACGCTCGCAGATTACATGTCCCTATCACCGTATTTGAAACGGATATTTTCGAGTCCGTTTACAATGTGGATAAGTCGCCGTGTTATCTTTGCGCGCGAATGAGAAGGGGGTATCTGTATAATTTTGCCAAGCAGCTCGGATGCAACAAGATTGCCCTCGGGCACCATTATGACGACGTTATCGAAACCATACTTATGGGTATGTTGCACGGCGCGCAGATTCAGACAATGATGCCGAAACTGCACAGTACAAATTTCGAGGGAATGGAACTTATCAGACCTCTTTATCTGATAAGGGAGGACGATATAAAAGCATGGAGAGATTACAACGACTTGCATTTTATCCAATGCGCGTGCAAATTTACGGATACATGCACCTCGTGTAATAACGGGCAAAATCGCTCAAAAAGGCAGGAAACCAAGATGCTTATAAGAGAGTTGAAAAAGAGCAATCCCGATGTTGAAAAGTGCATATTCAAAAGCGTCGAGAATGTGCAACTCAACACGGTCATCGCATACAAAAAAGACGGCATAAAACACAGCTTTCTTGATGAATACGATGACAATTGAACACCGCAACAAGCAGTTTATCATATCAAAAACCGAGTATAAAAGCCGTTTTTTTGCAAAAAACAACGGAACATATCGAAAAAAGGGAATCGCAAGCGATTCCCTTTTTCAATCAACGGGTTTCAAATTCGGTTGTTTGCAAAACAAAAACCGATAGCGTCGCATAGATTACAGCAGCAGAGTTTTATCCTCACCCATGCCCATCATGCCGTCAAGCACGTATTTTTTGCCGTCTTCATCGCGCACATAACCTTTAAGCTCGCCAAACGCAACGTAATAATCGATGTTGACGACAAGCGCGTGCATAATCATCGGATTCATATTGCGAACTTTGAATTTTAAGTTGACCATGTCGTGTTCGTCTTTTATTATCCATTCGGAGTGGTCGCAAAAATCCTTGCTTTCGGGATTTCTCGTAAATTTTACGGGAGGAAGAATGCTTGTTGTTCCTTCGAGCCAAAGGATGTTTTCGTTGTATTTTTCCTGGTCTATGGATTGGTTGCGAGTGAGATTGAAAGCAAGCCATTTTTCCTCGCCGTCCACATTGCATTTGCCCATGGTCGTAACCCAATCATAGTGCGCACGACGGGGGTAGAAGCCTCTGTGGTCGTCTACGATAGCGGTGCTGTCTGCGTCGGTGAGCATTTCCTCGCCGTTGATAACAAGTCTGCCTTCGGCTTTGAAAAAGTCTTTCTGACTGTACAGGGGGCGATTTTTGCCAAACGGGATACTTGCCACGCAGGGCTTCGAAAGGCGAGTGAGTGTAAAATCGTACTCGATTGTCGCCTCACCGTAATTTTCTTTGATAGCTTTGACAATGGTTTTGTCTTTTTGCGGCACGGTGATAAGACATTTTCCCTTGTGATTGCCGCAAAGCTCGCATTTTCCGTCCTGGAAGTTGTTGACGTATCTGACATGCGATACGTCGGTTTGCCCTTCGGCTATCGCTCCGTTTATAAGATTCGGGGCGATGACGGTGTCTTTCGATTTAAGATTGGTGTCCCAGCAATAAACCTTGCCCGTGCGCTTATCATAGAAGATATTGAGCGTTTTGCCAAATATACCCATGTCGCAAACAACCGCCAAAAGAACTCCGTTTTTAAGATGAACTTCGGTGGCTTCCCAAAGCGTGAGTTTTAAGCGATTTATACATTGCGGAGCGCGAGTAGGTTTTTTGAGTTTGACCAAATCCATTTGTTCGAACTCTTTGTCAAACGTTCCGAATGCGCAAATTCCGTTTTCGTCAACCATGCTTTTGGGGGTGGGGACAGCGCGTCTTTTGGGATCGATATACTTTGAATAGTCACCCATAATTTTCTCTCCTTATCAATAAAATATATCAATGCAATTGCATAAATATGACGATGTAATTTGCAATAAACCGAGTTTATCGTATGTAATTTATATGATAAAATCGCGGTTTTGATTTTTATCTCGTTTGTTCGTCGATCTTTTCGACGAAATTGCAAAGGACGGAGAATGTGTTTGCAAGACAATCTTTGTCTACGTCCTTGGCAACGTCGAGCCTTGTGTGATAATAGCGAGGCAGATCAAAATTCATCGCCGTTACGCACACGCTTTTGAAGCCGCCTTCGGTGTATGCCGCCGCATCGGTTGCTCCGAGAGCCACGCTGCCTTTTTTGCAGGGGATACCCTCGTCTTTGCATGCTGCGAGCCAGATTTCGGTTGCCTCTTTGTCGCATTGAACAAGTCCGTTCATGTCTTTGTGATTTACAAGCATATGGTCTTGCTCGCGCAAGGTGTCGAGGCAAAGTATTGTGGTGGGACAATCTTTGAAATCGTCTTTGTGCGCTTTCACCCATGCCTTTGCGCCTCTCAGACCGGCTTCTTCTCCGCCTGCGCAAATGCATCCGACCTCGGTGTTTTCAAATTCGATACCGTTGTCTTTGAGTGCTTTTAGGAAGCTTATGCCCATTGCGCAACCCGTGAGGTTGTCCGTTGCGCCGTCCGCAATCACTTTGGGGTTGAAGAGGAAATACATCAAAACCCAAAACGGCACAAATACGCCGCTCACACCCAAGGCGATAAGCAATCCCGAGTCGGTGACTTTTGAAAACATACCGCTTGTTACGCACGCGGCGATTGCCACTGCCGTGAAGTATAGAATACCGATGACGGAGATAAGAAAATGTGCGATAAACGCTTTTCCGCCCAGATAGTAATTGAGCGTCCATTCGTATGCCGCGTCCGCGTGTCCGCTGATGAGAACTCTGCGTTTGACCTCGCCCGTCGGCTTTTTGATTGCCATCATATTGAGCGATTCGCGTTTTGGAAAGAGCTTGTCCACGACTTTGCGGTAAAGCACGAATTCCAAAATCATGATTTCCATGCCGATTGCGATAAAAACGAGGGAGAGCATCGGCATAAGGAACGAGGCAACGAATGCGCCGAGAATAAGCGTAACGGTGATATAAATCCAACCCATAAACGCAAGCGGATGCGCATCGTATTTTTCGGTGGTTACACTGTCGGCATACGGTGCTGCTTCCTGAGCCATATAACCGATGGCGTCTTTTTCGCCTTGGCTTCCGCAATCACGTTTGCCGAAATTTGTCGTCACGTGCGAGATAAAGTCAAACATATGGTTTGCGCTTTGCTCTTTGTTTTGTTTGAGTTTTTCGAGTTTCATAGTTTCCCTCTTGTCGTATTGCGTTCTTCAAACTAATTATAAAGTTATTCTATCAAGAAATCAATATACAAATGTATGATTTGCATCAATGTTGTTTCGGATGGTTGCCGCTATTGCGCCGAAATCACTTCGCCGTACACTTTTGCGATGCGCTCTATCATTTCGGTGTGCATGAAAGTTTTGTGATAAACGATGGTCGTTTCGCGCGTCATGCTGAGATTTTCGATTGGCAAAGCGACAAGCTGTCCCTTGCGGATTTCCTTGTAACAAGTGCCTTTTGAGAGAATGGAAACCCCGACGTCCTTTTTGACGAGGTTGCGTATTGTGGCGATGCTGTCCACCTCTATGATTACGTCGAAGTTGTCAACGGATTCGCCTATCGATTCGAGAGCGGAGTTGAACTTTTCACGCGTGGACGATGACGGCAAGCGCAAAATAAGATGTTGTTTTTTAAGCTCCTGAAGGGAGATGGATGCCTTTTGCGCCACGGGATTGTGAGTTGAGGCGATACAAACGAGCATATCGGTGTCGATGATTGTGAAACGGAAGTCGGGATTTGACGGTTTTTCCTCGATTATCGCCATATCTATCTCAAAATTTTCGAGCATAGCATAAAGATTTTTTATGGTATCAGTAATAAAAGTTATCGTAATGTTATCGTCTCCGAGTGCGATTTTCGACAACGCCTCAATCATAAAACCGCTTTCCTGAGTGTGTGTTATGCCGATTCGGATTTTATAAATATTGGTTTTTGCGTTTTTGATTTTTTCGCGCATTTTCTCACAAAGAGCGCGCATGCGTTTTACGTACAAAAGCGCGATCTCTCCCTCTTCCGAGAGTATAATTTCTCCCTTTTTACGCAAAAATACGGGTGCGTTCAGTTCTTCTTCGAGTTTTTTGATGTGATGGGAAACCGCCGGTTGAGTAAGCCCCAACAGCTCCCCGGCTTTGGTGAAGTTTTTTGTTTCGCACACGGCTACGAATGTTTCGAGTTTGTCGTCCAAAAGAGACATAGCGACCTCCTTGTATTATCAAAATTTATGATTGTATAAAATATCATAATTTGACTTTATGTTTTTTACAGCATAGCATAACAGCACGAAACAAACAAGACCAATTTCGAAATTCAATTGGGAAAGAGGGAAAAATGTTGCTCAAAAATTTCTCATCGGTGGGACAAGCGATTATTTCGATAGCCGTTATGCTTCTTTCGGGATATCTTATGTCGCGCGTCACAAAAAAACTCAGATTGCCCAATGTGACGGGGTATATTATAGCGGGCATAATTATCGGCCCTTATTGTATAGACGTAATCCCGACTCAGGTGGTGGAGGGGATGAGTTTTCTTGCCGACATCGCGCTTGCGTTTATCGCGTTCAGCACGGGAGAATTTTTTACGCTGTCCACTTTGAAAAAGAACGGAGCAAAAAATATAGTGATTACGCTTTTTGAAGCCTTGCTTGCGTCGCTTGTGGTGTTTTTGGTGATGTATTTCGCGCTCGGTTTGAGCCTTGCGTTTTCGATTGTTCTCGGAGCGCTTGCCGCCGCAACGGCACCGGCATCGACAATGATGACCATTCGGCAGACAAACGCAAAGGGTGACTTTGTCGACACGCTGTTGCAGGTCGTCGCACTTGACGACGTTGTGGGGCTTTTGGCGTTTTCGGTGGCAATAGCAATCGCAACCGCTTCTCTTGCGGGCGTTGTGACGTTCAAAAACGTTGCGCTTCCCATTATATACAACATAGTTGTATTTGTCGTGGGCGGCGCGCTCGGTTTTTTGCTCAAACTGCTTTTGGTGAAGCACTCCACAGACAATCGTCTTATCATTGCAATCGCCGTAATTTTTTCGTTTTGCGGACTTTGTACCCTCCTCGACGTATCTCCTCTTCTCGGATGTATGGCGATGGGCACGGTGTACAGAAACGTAGCAAAAGACGACAAACTGTTCAAGCAGCTCAACTATTTTTCACCGCCGATTTTGCTTTTGTTCTTTGTGCGTTCGGGCGTCAATTTCAAGCTCGACGCGCTTGTAAGCTCGAGCGGATCGATTGCGGGTGTGTCATTGCTGGTGATAGGAGTTGTGTATTTCTTTACAAGGATTGCAGGGAAATACGCAGGTTCGTTTTTGGGTTGTCTTTGCGTCAGGAAGGACGCAAAAGTGCGCAATTGGCTGGGACTTGCGCTCATCCCTCAGGCGGGCGTCGCGATAGGACTTGCCGCTCTTGCGTCCCGAACGATAGGCGGCGAAACGGGCAGTGCGATGGAAACCATCATCCTTGCATCGAGCGTGCTTTACGAACTTATCGGTCCCGCATGCGCAAAACTGTCGCTGTATTTGTCAAAATCCTATTCTACCGACATCGACGCGATTGTCCCCGACACTCAAATCGAACAGTCCGAGCAGAAAAACGACGTGCAATTGCTTATAGACAAAATCAACACCATACGGCAATCGCTTCCGAGTCCCGTCCCCGACGAAGAGGAAAACGCTTTCGACGAGGCGGCGGAAGAATACTATATTCTCAATTCAAGACAACGAGTAAAAAGATAGGAGGAAAATATGAATTATATCGATCCGCTTGCAAAACTAATGGGAGAATGGTCGTGGAACGTCACGGTTTATTCTATACTTCTCAGGGTTATCGTCCCCTTTATATTTGCCTTTTACGTCGGGTGCGAACGCTCGACAAAGGGACATACCGCAGGGCTTAAAACGTTCATATTGCTTTCGCTTGCCTCAACGTCGTGTATGATCATCGACAGGTCGTTGCAACTTACGTTCCCGATTTGTTCGGCGGGGGCGGTTATAGGCTCGGCTATGCTCGGCGGCAACTCGATTTTGTTTGGGGCAAAAAACCAAATCAAAGGTCTTACAACGTCGGCGTGGCTTTGGACGTGCAGCATTTTCGGCTTGCTTTTCGGCGCGGGGCTTTATACGGTCGCACTCATACTTGCGGCGGTGTATATTGTGATTTTGCAGTTTTTCCCCGCGCTTGAAAAGTACTTGAAGCAACGCTCGAATCACTTTGAATTGCACCTCGAATTGCTCAACAAAAACGATTTGCAATCTTTTATGACCACGTTGCGCGAACTCGGTATGCGCATTGACGACGTCGAACTAAACTCCGCTTTTATCAATTCGGGGCTGAGCGTATACGCCATAAAACTGACAATCGAAAGCAAAGAACTCAAAAAATACAAAACTCACGATGAGATAATCGAAGCGTTGAGAAGTATAGAGTATATCCATTATATCGAAGAAAAATAAGCAAAAAAACATTGCGGCGTCGTCGCAATATAAAAACGGAATATTTTGAGGGCGGTTGGGAGGGAAATGCTACAACGTTGCGGCAAAATTCAGTTTGGCTTCCGGAGTTTTCCGTCAAGCCCTTTTATCAAAAAGCATTTTCCGATTACGGTGTCCAGACTTGTAGGGCCGAATTCTCGGCAGTCGGTGGAGTGGTTGCGATTGTCCCCCATACAAAAAACATAACCGTCCTCGACATAGAAATCGAGTTGTTGCGAATATGTCGCGATTTCCGCAGGATTCAGATATGGTTCGTCAAGTTTTTTGCCGTTGAGAAGAACGGCGGTTTGTGTGATCTGAATGTGGTCGCCGCCTATTGCAATCACGCGTTTCACAAGCGTTTTGCCTGCAAAACCGCCCTTGTCGGGGGTAAAAACCACAATATCCCCTCTGCCGATTTTTGCAAGTTTGTTCAAAAAAAGCGTTTCGCCGTTGTTCTGGTCGGCGTCCATATTTTTGCCGTTTCCGCCGTCCAGAGTCGGATACATCGAAATGCCGTCCACAACAAATGTTTCAAGCACGTAAAACTTGACAAGCAGGGCGGACGCAACCGC
>ERZ1026894.467-NODE-467-length-29679-cov-9.780820_pt1 | contig 29679 bp, 27 predicted proteins | sample MGYA00380177_ERZ1026894 | MGnify/ENA primary metagenome ERZ1026894 (study PRJEB33269, sample SAMEA4719813) | human gut metagenome | biome: human-associated habitat; feature: organic feature; material: feces | place: Cameroon | collected 2013-10 ... | reverse complement strand
TTGTTCTAATCTTGCAACAGTAAATATAGGAGATAATGTAAAAATCATTCCGTCCTATGCCTTCATGGGTTGCACCGGGCTTACGAGCGTGACAATCCCTGACAGTGTGACGAGCGTCGGCTCTGATGCCTTCAGGGGTTGCACCGGGCTTACGAGCGTGACAATAGGCAGTGGCGTGACGAGCATTGACAATTTTGCCTTCACTGGTTGCACTGGTCTTACAAGCGTGACAATTGGGGGCAGCGTGACGAGCATCGGCTGGAGTGCCTTCTCTAGTTGCACCGGGCTTACGAGTGTGACAATAGGCAGTGGCGTGACGAGCATCAATGATTCTGCCTTCGATGGTTGCACCGGGCTTACGACAGTCAATTGGAACGCAACCGCATGCACCCGTGCCGGTTCATCGGGTTATCCTATATTCGAATATTGTTCTAATCTTACAACAGTAAATATAGGAGATAATGTAAAAATCATTCCGTCTTATGCCTTCTATGGTTGCTATAGACTAATAGAAGTATATAACAAATCCACTTTGTCAATCACGGCAGGCAGTTCTGACAACGGATACGTCGCTTATTATGCAAAGAACGTTTACACAAACGAAGGAGGAAGCAAACTTACGGAGGATGGAAACGGATACGTTATATATACGGACGGAGACGAAAAGATTTTGGTTGCTTATCACGGCACTAATACAGAATTGATTTTGCCGTCGTATATAACTAAAATCAATCAATATGCTTTCTATAATTGCAATGGGCTTACGAGCGTGACAATCCCCGACAGTGTGACGAGCATCGGCGATTATGCCTTCTATAATTGCACCGGGCTTACGAGCGTGACAATCGGTAACAGCGTGACGAGCATCGGCGATAATGCCTTCGATGGTTGCACCGGGCTTACGAGCGTGACAATCCCCGACAGCGTGACGAGCATCGGCGAGCGTGCCTTATATAATACCTTATGGTACAACAATCAGCCCGACGGTCTTGTGTATGCAGGAAAAGTCGCTTATAAGTATAAAGGAACTATGCCAAGTAACACATCGATTGTATTAGAAGAAGGAACATTGGGCATTGCCGGTTCTGCCTTCCGTAATTGCACCGGGCTTACGAGCATAACAATCCCCGACAGCGTGACGAGCATTGGAGAGGAATCCTTCGATGGTTGCAACGGGCTTACGAGCGTGACAATCGGGGGCAGCGTGACGAGCATCGGCAGTTATGCCTTCTATAATTGCAGCGGCTTGATAACAGTCAATTGGAATGCAACAGCATGCACGAAAGCAGGTTCATCGGATTATCCTATATTCAAAAATTGTTCGAAACTAACAACAATTAACATCGGAAACAATGTAACGACCATACCGGAATATGCCTTCTCTGATTGTAGCAAACTTCAATATATATACATCACAGATATAGCGGCATGGTGCAATATTTCAGGATTGGACAATTTGATGGGATATGGGGCAAGCAACAAGCAGTTGTATATAAACAACGAACTTGCCACATCCATTACAATCCCGAATGGAGTAACGGCAATCCCTTCTTATGCCTTCGCATATTGCACAATGCTTACAACCGTAACCATTCCTGACAGCGTGACGAGCATCGGCGATGAAGCCTTCTATTGGTGCATTGGGCTTACGAGCATTACAATCCCGAACAGCGTGACGAGCATCGGCTCTTCTGCTTTCAAGGGTTGCACGGGGCTTACGAGCATTATTGTCGATGAAGGAAACACCAAATATCGCAGTGCAGGAAACTGTTTAATAGAAACCGCAACAAAAACGTTGGTCGCAGGTTGTAAAACAAGTGTCATTCCTACGGACGGAAGCGTGACGAGCATCGGCGAGAGTGCCTTCTCTGGTTGCAGTGGACTTACGAACATAACAATTCCGGACAGCGTGACAAGCATCGGCAAGGAAGCCTTCGAGCATTGTAGCGGTTTGACGAGCGTTACAATCGGAAACGGCGTAACGAGCATCGGTTTTTATGCCTTCTATTGTTGCAGTGGTTTAAAAAGCATCAATTTCAACGGAACAAAAGCGCAATGGAACGCCATATCAAAAGTTCGGTACTGGAATGAGAACACCGGCAGTTATACCGTGTATTGCACAGACGGCACAATTACAAAGTACAATTCGTGACAGGTCGCTATCGGTTATATAAAGTCACAACGATATAATTTACACAATCTCAAGGGCGGTTACCTAGCGTCCTTGAAATATCGGGTTATAAGCGAAGGAATTAGAAAATGTTAGATTTGTATGTTGAGCAATATGGGAAAATAAATAATAATTCTTGTCAATTGTCTATTCAAACATATCCGTCTATTAAAGGTGTTGACTTTAAATATGTAACTGGTCTAAACATAACGGTTTCAAGAAAAGTGTTGATGGGCACTATTGCGGGCAATCTGAACAAATTTGTTGAACGCATAAGTTGGAATGAGAATGGGCAACATTATGCTATCTGTATAGGATATAACCCTGCTCAATTAAACAGTACTAACTTTGATAAAACAAACGAATTGCTAATATGTTTATTGCGTAATCGTTATGATGGATATTATTTGTTTAATCTATACGGAGAAATTACTCCACAAAAAGTACAAAAGAGCAAATCGTCTTCTTTGATTGAATGTATAGTGAAAACAATAAATAATTCGGAAACGCAATATGATGTGCATTTTTTTTGGGGAAACTCAGTGTATATTAACGGAACCGAAACAAACTGGTTAAACAATTTAAAAGCAAATGCTTTTTATACCATCGGCACTAAAAAAGCCCACCATCATCACCCTGGTCGCGGAGTTTCTCAAAATACAATTACCCGTACACCAATTAAGAATCCTATTAAGATAGATAAACATAAATTAATATAAAAAAGAGAGAACTACAGATGAGTGGAACCATGTTTAAATGTGATAAAACAGGAAATAGATTATCTGATAATATCGAGGCTGAACGTATTCAAGTACATCCAGTTTTTATTCGTGCTAATAACATACAAGTCTTGAATCTGAAAAAGGGAGATTATATTTTTTACTCCAGTGATGCATTTTTAATAAATAAAATTTACGAAGTTACGACTATTTTTCCAAATGGTCTAAAAGCTAAATGAGCATTCATTGTAATGACAGTTTTAGTTTAATTTATGTGCTGTAATGATGGGGGGGGGAGGCAGTCAAGCGTAAAATCCGAACGATTGCTATTTAGTGCAATTTGACTGTTTTTACTATGAGTTATAAGTAAATTGCGGCATATCTTTGTCTCATTTTGAACACTTGCGGTTGTTGTTCAAACAGAAATGCGGGTGTTTTGCGGACTAATATTTTCTTTGGGTCTGGCGTTAATTTAACGCCGGATCCTTTTTTAATATTTTCTCTCCCGAGGGGGAGAGATTTCGTCCTTTGGAATAAAACACTCGCAACAGTCTGTTGCTGTTTTTGTTTGTCACTTTCTGCCACGCAATATGCAGCCGCATATTTTCCTATACTGTCTGTTTTGTTTGGTTGAATTATAAGCGATTAAGTTGAATTGCCTTTTTATTTTAAAGTATAATTTGCCAAATAAGTACGCGAATAAAAATTTACATTTAGAAGATAATTTGGTAAAATTACATACAAAGAAACAGCTGAGGTGATTTATGAAAAAAAGTCAACTGCAAAAATATGCGAAACTTATTGCAAGAAAGGGCGTCAACGTGCAAAAAGGACAAGACGTCCGCGTGAGAGCGTGTCCCGACCAACTCGACTTTGTGAGAATGGTCGTGGAAGAATGTTATAAGGCGGGCGCGGGCAAGGTTACCGTCGAATGGGAATACAATCCCGTGACGAAAGCGACCTATAAATACTGCAAACTCGACGTGTTGTCCCGCACCGAAAAATGGGAAGAAGAGAAGTATAAACACTTTGTCGAAACCCGTCCCGCACGGATATTTATAGAGTCCGACGATCCCGACGCGTTGAAGGGCGTAAATCAGGAAAAAGTCGCGAAAGCGCAGCAAGCAAGGGCAATGGCGTTCAAACCGTACCGCGACCAACTTGACAACCATTATCAGTGGTGCATAGCGGCGGTGCCCGGCGTCGAATGGGCAAAAAAGGTGTTCCCCGGTGACACGAAAAACAAGGCTGTCGAAAAGTTGTGGCAGGCGATTTTGTTCACGTCCCGTGCCGACGGCGAAAACCCCGTGGAAGCGTGGAACGAGCACAACAAGGACATTAAGGAACGCTGCGACTACTTAAACTCCCTGAAAATAAAAGAACTGAAATATAAATCGTCAAACGGCACCGATTTCAGAGTGGGGCTTATCGACGGCTGCAACTTCCTTGGCGGCAAAGAAGACACGCTTGAAGGAATCGAATACAACCCGAATATTCCAAGCGAGGAAGTGTTCACGTCGCCCATGCGCGGCAACGCCGACGGAAAAGTCGTCGCAACAAGACCGCTGTCTTATCGCGGGGAACTTATCGAGAATTTCAGCGTGACTTTTAAGGACGGAAAAGTCGTTGACGTCAGTGCGGAAAAGAACGAAGATTTGTTGCGTTCCATGATTTCGATGGACGAAGGCGCGGCATATCTCGGCGAATGCGCGCTCGTGCCTTACGACTCTCCCATCAGAAACTCGGGCATCACTTTTTACAACACGCTGTTCGACGAAAACGCATGCTGTCATCTCGCGCTCGGCAGAGGTTTCAACGAATGTCTGGAAGGATACGCAAATCTTTCGTTTGACGAATGCAAGGAAAAGGGCATAAACGACTCGCTCATTCACGTCGACTTTATGATCGGCAGCGAAGATCTGGAAATCGAGGCGGTCACCCGCGACGGGAAAACCGTAAAAATCTTTGAAAAAGGGAATTGGGCGTTTTAGTAGTTATATTTGCTTTGCAAGTTTAATATGCTTTGCAAGTTATATTTTGACTTCGTCAAAGTTAAGGTCGGTTTTTGTTATATAATAATACACGAAGTGAAATAAATAAAATTGACACGTAAAGGCGAAAGTGATATTATTTTCATATTCTAGGGAGATATTTGTACAATGACGCTTGACGAAGTACACGTTAATCAAAGCGCGGTAATAACGAAAGTCGGGGGCGAAGGCGTTTTGCGCGGTCGTCTTCTTGACATGGGGCTTATCCCGAAAACCGCCGTTACGGTGATAAAATATGCGCCGATGGGCGATCCTATCGAGATTCGCCTGCGCGGATACGAACTGACAATCCGCAAAGACGACGCGAAAATGATTGAGGTAAACGCCTTATGAAATTCGCGCTTGTCGGCAATCAGAATTGCGGAAAAACCACGTTGTTCAATCAACTGACGGGGTCGAATCAGCACGTCGGCAATTTCCCGGGGGTTACGGTCGATTCAAAGTCGGGCGTTGTGAAAAAGCACGACGACTGCGTTATCGTCGATCTTCCGGGCATTTATTCGTTGCGCCCGTACACGACGGAAGAAATCGTCACGCGAGACTTTATTCTGAACGAAAAACCCGACGGCATAATAAACATTGTCGACGCCACCACGATCGAGCGAAATCTTTATCTCACGACGCAACTTATGACAATGGATATTCCTATGGTCATTGCGTTGAATATGATGGACGAAGTGCGCGGAAACGGCGGCACCGTCGATATTCAGAAAATGTCGGATATGATGGGCTGTCCCGTCGTGCCGATATCCGCCGCGAAAAACGAGGGCGTCGACGAACTTATCGACGTCGTTATCAAAACCGCAAAAGAACAGATTAAACCCAAAGTAAAAGATATTTGCGAAAGCGACAGTCCCGTGCACAGATGTCTGCACTCCGCAATCCACCTTATCGAAGACCACGCGAAAAGCGCGGGCATTTCGGGAAGATTTGCCGCGATGAACCTTATCACGACGGGCGGCGACTTCGACAAACGTCTGAACCTTGACGAAAACGAAAAGGAACTTCTGGAACACAGCGTCGTCGAGATGGAAAACGACACCGGGCTTGACCGCGACGCGGCGATGGCGTCGATGACGTACGACTTCATCGAAAAGGTCTCGCGTGAATGCGTCGTGAAACCGCACGAGTCGAAAGAACGCCTGAAAAGCGAAAAAATCGACAAAGTACTGACGAATAAATACGGCGCGATACCGCTGTTTATCCTTATTATGGCGGCGATTTACCTGCTCACGTTTCAGGTTCTCGGCAAATATATCGGGCTCGGCATCGAGATGGGCATCGACGCGCTGGACAAAGTTGTCGTAAAAGGGCTCACGAAATTCGGCACGAATCCTGCAATTATCGACTTTTTGGACAAAGGCTTGTTCGGCGGGCTTGGCGCGGTCGTGTCGCTTTTGCCGTACATAGTCGTTATGTTTATGTTCCTGTCGCTCCTTGAAGACAGCGGATATATGGCGCGCGTTGCGTTTATTATGGATAAACCGCTCAGAAAACTGGGCTTATCGGGGCGCAGTTTCGTGCCTATCATCGTCGGATTCGGCTGTTCCGTCCCCGCGATTATGAGCACCCGTACCCTTGCGTCCGAGCGCGACAGAAAAATGACGATCGGACTTATTCCGTTCATCAGTTGTTCGGCAAAGGCGGTCGTGTATTACGCGGTCGTAAATTGCGGCGTGTTCAGGTGGTGGCAGCAGTCGCTGATTATCGTCGGGCTGTACGTTCTCGGCATCGTTTTGGGGATTCTGACGGCGTTTGTGTCCGGGAAACTTATTTTCAAGGGAAAGCCCGTACCGTTCGTAATGGAACTTCCGAATTATCGTCTGCCGTCCGCAAAAAGCGTGCTTCTTCTTATGTGGGAGAAGTCGAAAGACTTTCTGACGCGCGCGTTTACGGTCATCTTCCTTGCCACGCTTGTCGTATGGTTTTTGCAGGCGTACAACAGCCGCATTATTTTCATTACCGACGGCGTTGAAGACAACGTGAGCCTGCTTGAACATATCGGCAATTTCCTTGCGCCGGTGTTTAAGCCGCTTGGTATGAACGACGGTAAAATCGTTTCCGCGCTCATTGCGGGATTTACGGCAAAAGAAGCGGTCGTAAGCACGATCGAGATGCTTGCGGGAAGCGGCGGAATGACGGTGTTGTTCACTTCGGTACCGGCGTTTTTGTCGTTTTTGACGTTCGTGCTTTTGTATACGCCGTGCGTCGCGACCGTCGCAACGATGCGAAAAGAGTTGGGTTCCGTATGGAAAACCGCCGTTGTCGTCGTTTATCAGTGCGCGCTTGCGTGGGTTTGCTCGTGCATAGTTTATCAGATTGCGGCGGCTTGCTGACATGAAAACGATTGATATAATTTTAATAGTCGCGCTTTCGTTGTGGGTTGTGTTTTCGGTTGCGTACGTCGTCGTAAACCGTAAAAAAGGAAAGACGTCGTGCGGCTCAAAAATTTACTGCAACGGCGATTGCGAGGCTTGCAACAAAAAGAAAAAAGAAAAATAGTAACGAATTTTCAAGGTTTCCGCGTATTTTTCGCGGAAACTTTTTGTTTTTTACCGTTTTTTACATTTGTTTAGTAAAATTAACGATTAAATTATACAAAAAAGCAATTTTGTAACGAAATTTTATTACATTGAATTTTTATTGTAAAAAACCGTTTATACGTTTGACAAATTTTTTTTAACTTATTAAAATTGTTGTTGAATTATGAATAAACGTAATTACAACAAAGAAATGCAGGACGAGATTTCGTCGATAGGCTGTCGGAAACCGTCGATGCTGTTGCAGTGCTGTTGCGCGCCGTGCGCGACCGCCGTCATAAATCGTCTGAAAGATTTTGACGTTACTTTGTTTTATTACAACCCCAACACGTTTCCGGAAAGCGAATATCAAAAACGCTTTGAAACGCTGAAAGAGTACGTCGATAAGGCGGAACTCGGGCTTAATATCGTTGAAATCGGTTATCGCGACGAAGATTACCTTGCGGCGGTCTCGGGCTTTTCCGACACGACGGAAGGCGGCCCGCGCTGCGCCGTCTGCATAAGAACAAGGTTGACGAAAACCGCCGAATACGCAAAAGAACACGGCTTTGAATACTTTGCGTCCACGCTTTCCGTAAGTCCGATGAAAAACGCCGTCGTCATCAACGACATCGGCGAGGAACTTGCGAAAACGTACGGCGTGAAATATCTCGTCAACGACTTCAAAAAAGAAAACGGATTTCAGGAATCCGTGAATATATCAAAAGAATTCGGGCTTTACAGACAGGACTACTGCGGCTGCGAAGCGTCGAAAAACAGGAGAAATACTTAATTATGGGCAACTCGTTGAACACGAAAAAAATGATGGCAAACTCCCTGAAAGAACTTATTCAGGAAATGCCTTTCTCAAAAATCACAATCGACAAAATCGTCACAAACTGCGGCTATAACCGTCAGACCTTTTATTATCACTTCAAGGATATCAAGGAACTGTTCGAGTGGCTGTATAAGTTTGAAACGCAACAAGTCGTCGGCGACATAAGAAAACTTTCGACGTCCAATGCAATCGACGTTATCATGCGTTATCTTTACGACAACCGCGCGATGACGCTTTCGGCTTTCAACAGTCTTGGGCGCGAATATATCGAAAAGTTTATTTACGAGTCGATTTACGACGCCGTGCACGATCAGGTTATCCAGAAATCCGTGTACGTCATCATCGACAACGAGGATATTGAATTTATCGCAAACTACTTCACGATTACTTACGTCGCGCTGATGGTGCAATGGTTGCAGCACGGCATGACCGAAGAAATCGACAGTTTCATAAAACGAATCGGACGTATGATGCAGGGCGCGGTTGACGCCGCGGTGCAAAAAATGCGTAAAGAATAAAAAATACAAATTAAAACCCGACGCGACGCGTCGGGTTTTTTGTTTGCAAAAATTGTCGGAAAAATTATTCTTGTGTCAAAATAACAGTTTTTATGACAACAGGCTCGTTCGGGATATCGTCAAACCACGAGAAACTGTGAGTCGGGACTTTTGAAATGCTTTTCACGACCGCAAGACTTTCCTCGTCCGAAGTTTTCCCGAAAGCCGCATATTGTCCGTCCAGAAACGCACAATCGGCAGAGCAGATGAAAAACTGACTGGACGCGCTGTCTTTGACGTTGGTGCGCGCCATTGAAATCACGCCTTCGCCGTGGTGCAGGTCGTTTTTCACGCCGTTTGACAAGAATTCGCCTTTTATCGTGTCCGCGCCGCCTTTTTCCTTAATCGCGCGACCGTCCGCGACGAAACCGCCGCCTTGAATCATAAAATCTTTTATCGTGCGGTGGAAACAAAGCCCGTCGAAGAAGTTTTCTTTGATGAGTTTTTTGAAGTTTTTGACCGTAATCGGCGCGACGTCTTCGTAAAGATCAAGGTTTATGTTTCTGCCGTCCGAAAGCTGAATCTGAATTTTTGACATAATACACCTCGTATGTTTTCTGTCGGAATTATACCATATTCAAACTATATTTTCAAGGCAATTAAAAAACTTATTGTTTTTTTACAACCTATATGATAAAATATAATAAAAGGTGGGTTATGGCACACAAGAAAGAACAACCGAGAGAACTTACGAAAGAAGAAAAAGTCGCTGAAATATTAAAGCGCGCAAACGTATCGTACGACTTCAAAAAAGCGCAGGCAAACATTGCGCTCAACACCCGTTGCAAACGCTGCGGCAAGACTTTGTCGAGCCTTGAAAGGGTTGTTTTTGAAAACAAATGCCGCGACTGCATGGTGGAAGAAAGCAGAAAATCCCGCGATAAATTCGTCAGGAAATACATAATAATCGCTTTCTTGTTCATCGTTGCGCTTGTGTTCGGCGGGTATTGTGCAAACGCCGGCACGAAAGCGTGGCGTATCGTCGGCGTCGTCGTTTCGGCGATGTTCACGGGCGTGAGCCTCGGATACGTTTTTTATACGAACGTGGACAAAATGATTCCCGGCGCGCAACCCAAAGTTCAGGTGTGGTTCGTGTTCGGGCTGGCACTCGGCATTGCGGCGATAATCGCGTTTCTGACGTACTTTTCAAAAAGTTGGATATTGTACGTCGTGCTTATGCTGCTGGTGCTGATTTACGTCGCGTACCTTGCAGTGAAGGAGTTCAATTCCTTAAAGGAAAAGGACAATCTTCTGGGCGTTTACGACAGGAAATCGCGCGACCACGAGTTTATCGACAGCATTACGGAATCCATCAAAGAACGCACTTTACAGGACGAAAACGACAGTGTAAATGCCATTTCTGTCGAAAACACAGATTTTGTTCCGCCTGTCCCGCCTGAGACGGACGGCGAAATTGTCAAGGAAGAAATCATTGAAGTTTCCGAAGAAAAAACAAAAGCAGAAGAAGATGTATCCGTGTCCGTAAAAACTACGGAACAAGCTGAAATCAAGGACGACGATAACCTTTCGTCCGCCGCGGAGAAGTCCGACGACAGCGGCGATTTCAGCATCTGAAAATGAAATTATTCAAAAAACTTTTTATCAAAGATTATGAAAACACTTCCGATCAGGAAGTGCGTTTTCGTTACGGGATCGTCGCGGGAATTTTCGGGATTATTTCCAACGTTATATTATGCGTTTTCAAAATTCTCGTCGGCGTTTTTTCGGGTTCCGTCGCAATCGTTGCCGATGCAATCAACAACCTGTCCGACGCGGCGTCATCCGTCGTTACTGTTTTCGGGTTCAAACTTTCAAACAGACCTGCCGACAGGGAACACCCGTTCGGACACGCAAGGTACGAATACATCGCGGCGTTTATCATCGCGTTTGCGGTCGTGCTTATCGGCGTGTTGCTGTTGAAGCAGAGCATTGAAAAAATCATCACGCCCGAAAGCGTCAATATTTCGGCGTACACCTACGGCGTGCTTGCCGTTTCGATAGTTTTGAAGATTTTGCAGGGGCTGATTTACAGAAACTTCGGCAGAACAATCAATTCCGAGGCGTTGAAGGCGTCTGCCGCAGACAGCAGAAACGACGTGTTTACGACGATTGCCGTCCTGATTTCGACGATTGTCATCGACGTTACGGGCGTAAATATCGACGGATACGCGGGGCTTGTCGTGTCGGTGGTCATTATTATTTTCAGCATAAAACTTCTGAAAGAAACGATAAATCCGCTTCTCGGCACCGTGCCCGACAAGGAACTTGTCGCGAAAATCTCCGAAAAACTCAGACAGTACGACGAAGTTCTGGGTTTCCACGACCTTATGATTCACAGTTACGGTCCGGCGATAACTTATGCGTCGGTTCACGTCGAGGTTGACGGCAGCAAAAACTTTATCGAAACTCACGACCAGATCGACAATATCGAAAGGGATTTTATGCGGGATATGAACGTGCATCTCGTCATACATATGGACCCGATTGCGGTGGGCGATCCCGAAACCGATCTTTTGAAAAAGGAAGTGCAGGGCGTCGTCCGCTCGATGAACGAAGATATCACTATTCACGATTTCAGGCTTGTGAAGGGCAACACTCACACAAACGTTTTGTTCGACGTCGTCGTGCCGTACGGGGTGAAGCTCGGCGCGCGCGAAATAAGGCGAGAATTGAACGAAAAGATAAAGTCCGACAAAACTTATTATTACATAATAAACGTCGATAATAAGTACGTTTAAGGGCTTCTTACGCCGTCGCGCCCGAAAGGGCTTTCCGGGCAATTACAAACAAAAAAACGACAAAAAAATAAGCGGGTTAAGTCGGACTTAACCCGCTTTTCGTTGTGAAAAACTATTTCGCGATTTTTTCGATTTCGTCGAAAATTGCGATGATGACGTCTTCGGAAAGACCTTTCGTCGGGCAGAGAATGCTGACCGAATTTACGCCGTCCGCGAATTTGTAGTAGTATTCCTTCGTATAGGCGGAAGCGTCGACGCCTTCGCATTCGCGCGTGAGATAGGTTGTCATATCCGCGTCGTTACCCTTTGAGAAAATCATCGTGAACTTCGGGAATTTCAGCACTTTTTCGCCCGCCTGGAACTTCGTGCGGATATCATCGATATCGATATCGTAATCTTTCGCCGTTTTGATGGTGTCTTTGAGTTTATCCGTCTTGATTTGCTGGAATTGCGAAATCTGGCAGGACGTATCGACAAGCCATTTGCATACGCGCGGGGGCAGGTTTCTCAATTCGTTGAAGCAATACCACAACGGACCGCTGGGGAAGTTGCTGTCTTCAAGGGCTTTATAGACGTCGTTGATGCGTTGCGCGGCGTCGGGGTAGCACTTGATGGAAACCTTGTAACTGTCGTCGTTTTCGCGGATAATACCGAAAGATTTGCTGCTGTATTTGAACGTCCAGTCAAGCGAGCCGCGTTTTTTGATGGTGAAAACGTTGGGTTTGCTCATGAAATACGTCGCAAGTTCCTGCGAAGACAGGGTTTTCGTACGGGGCTGATTGAGAATCTCGTCGAATTTCGCACTGCCGACCATATTTACCGCGCACAATTCCATATCGGTTGCGCCCAAGGCGTTGAAAACTTTGACGCTGTCGTCGAATTTCGCGACCTGCATATAGTATTTTCCGTTGATTTCTTCGATATTCTTCTTATAGAAGTTGTCAATCTGGAAGCTGGAAAGTTCCACCGTTCTTTTGGTCGTATTGAGCGCGACTTCGGGTTCAAGAAGGTGATCGCTGATTTCCTTGGAAATCTTTTCGTCCTTTTCCTTTTCTTTGACTTCCTGCTTAATCTGTATATTTTCTTTCAGCGCGGCGCCGATAGGTCTTCTCTTTGACGTGCCTGCCGTGAGTAACGTGATGAGAAGCAACAGAAGTTGCGCGATGAACGGGATTAACGGCACGATTTTCGCAATCGAGAAGGGCGTTGTCTTGTCGTAAATCACGAAAATATAAACGTATGCGGAGATGGCGGCGCAAATTACCGACAAAACGATGATGAGGATTTTCAGCAGACGGAAGTTCTTTTCGGGCGAAAGTTTCGCTCTCAACCTTTCGGAACGCTGCGCGAGCGTAAGTTCTTCCTTTTTGGGTTTTTCTGCTTTCGCGTCGGCGGCTTTATCCTTCGATTTTTTGTCGGATTTGCCTTTTTTCGCGACGACTTTTTTGTCTTCCGTCACCGGCTGTTCTTCATTTTCGGTAACGGCTGCGGGAGTTTCTTCTGCGGGCGTTTCTTCCGCGGGCGTTTCTTCCTGTTTTTCTTCGGTTGCAGGTGCGGATTTTTCCGCCGCTTTTTTTGCCGTAGCGGCTTTTTTCTCGCGCGGTTTCGACGGTTTTTTCACGGCTTGTTTTTCGGTTTTTTCAACCTTTTCAACAGGCGTTTCGCCGTCCGCAACGGGGCGTTCTTCCGACAAATCGGGCAGGGGGACTGCCTCGGATTCAACGTTTTCAGTCACTTCCGGGACCACTTCCGGCGCGCTTTCTTCAACGGGGATTTCGGCTGTTTCGACAGGAGTTTCGGCTGCTTCGACAGTGGGTTCCTCGGTGGGTTCCGCAGGGGTTTCCGACATCGTGATTTCGCCTTCGTCGAACATCGAAGGATCGAAAGTTGCCGCGCCGATTTCGGGCAATTCGTCCGCCGCAGGTTCCGGTTCGGACGGGCTGTCGCTTTCTTTTCCCGCCTTTTCTTCGGCGGCGAAAGACTCATACTGACCTGCCGCAAATTCAGCCGCGGCAAGGGCGTCTTCGAGACTCAGAGGCTGCTTTGCTTTTTCGGTTTCGTCAACGGTTTCAGGACTTACGGAAGGCGTTTCGTCCGCGGCGATTTCAGCATTTTCCGTCGTGCTTTCCGCCACGTTTTCGGTAACGGTTTCCGTCACGTTTTCGGCCGTTTCCAAAGCGTCGTCGACATTGACTTTCTTTTTTGTTGCCATAATATATCTCCTTAAAATTTTGAGCGAATAATTGTGTTTTGTATCATGCCAAGCAAGAGTAATACAAGCCTTGCCAAATCGTCGCAATTTCCGCGCCTTTTGGCAAAAACTCGCTTGTAGTACGATAAAGTACAACTGCGTTCGTTTTTCCCAAAATTCATCGGAAATATCGACGATTTGGTCGTGTGCGAGTCCGACGCCGTATTTTCAGGCAAAGACAAGGCACGCGAACGGGTTAATACTTTATGTCTAAGCCGCGAGCGTAACGCAGTATTTGTCAAAAATACGACGTCTTGACCACGGTTTGTATTACTCTTGCTTGGCATAAATTATAATAAAGGAAAAAAATATTGTCAATGCTTTTTTCGGTCGCATCGGAAAAAATAATGAATTTGCACGGCGGAATTTTTTTTGACCGACACAAAAGCGACTTTATAATGCAAAAACGAACGATAAAGTATATTATTTTGCACATAAAAAATTGCGTTTTTTTGGCGAATTTTTACGAAAAAACGTCGGTTTTTTGAAAAATCCGGAAAGCAAATGCACGGCGGAATTTTATTGTACGACTGTATAATTTCGTACGAAAGTGTTGAAAATCCGTGCCAAAAAAATCAAAATAATTTTCCGAAAAATTTGAAAAATACCTTAAACCGCCGTAATTCCGCCTGATTTTTTTATGTTTTTGCAATATTTTGCGCCGAAATTTTTTTTAATGTTGAATTTTAATAAGTCGTATGTTATAATAAATTAGCAAAAGAATATTTTTTGTTTTGACAAAATAATTGCGAGGTAATATGTACAAGTATTCTTACAAGGCACTTTCGCCGGAAGGAAAACGCGTAAGCGGCACAATCACCGCCACGAGCGAAGACGACTTCAATCAGGTCATTTCGTCGCGCGGTCTGAAATGCTATTACGTCCATGCCACGGGAAAGGGCGACGCAAGCAAACTTTCAAAACTCGACACCGCGCTGGTGTTGCAGTTTTGCCGACAGCTCGCGTCGATGCTGAACGCCGGCTTGCCTCTTATTAAGTCGCTGGAAATGCTTTACGAACGCACCGAGAAACCGAAACTCAAAAACGTGCTTGCCGCATTGTTTGAAGAGGTTCAGAAAGGTAACTCTCTTGCGGAGTCGATGGGTGCGCTTCCGGGCGTATTCCCCAACCTTCTCGTGAGCATGGTCAAGGCGGGCGAAATGAGCGGTAAACTGGAAGAGACTCTTATCCGAATGGCGGACTATTACGAAAAGGAAAAAAAGAGAAGAGGGCAAATCAAATCGGCAACGTCGTATCCGAAAATCGTTATGGCGATTTGTCTTGTCGTCGTTGTGGTTTTGCTTGTCTGGATTATGCCGAAGATGATTTCGATGGTGTCCGAAGATAAGTTGCCGCTGGTCACGAAAATCCTGCTGAAAATCAAGGACTTCATTATGAAGGACTACATTCTGATTATCGGCATCGTCGCCTCGCTTATTATTTTCATCCCGATCGTTAAGCGAATCGAGGCGGTTGACCTTTTCGTTTCCAAAATGAAAGTCAAAATGCCGGGCATCGGAAAATTGCAAAAAATGATTTATACGTCGCGTTTTGCAAGCTCGCTTTGCACGCTGACGAGTTCGGGCGTACATCTTCTCGACGCGCTGACGATGGTGTCGGAGATGATGGACAACACTTACGTATCACGACAGATCGACGACGCTGTCGAAGCAATCCGCAGGGGCGAGTCGATATCCGCCGCGTTGCAGACGGTCGACGCGTTCGATCCGCTGCTTACGACAATGATATTCGTCGGTGAAGAATCCGGTTCTCTGGACGAGGTTCTCGGGCAGACCGCCGCTTATTTCGAAGACGAAGCGGACACTGCAATCAAGAGTCTTACCGCAATGATAAACCCCGCCCTTATGGTTGTAATGGCGGTTGTCATCGGCGTAATACTTATCGCAATACTTATGCCTATGTTCTCGATGTACGACTCGATAGGCACGGATACCGAATAAAGGGTAGATTTGGAGCAAAATTATGATTTACTACTACTTGAACAACGACAAACTCAAAGCGATGTTTGCGACGGCGGGCGGAAAGAGAATTACCGTGAAAGAATTTTACGATATGGATTTCCCCAGTGAATTTCTGAACGACCCGAGCGCAACCAATATCGACCTTCAACTTACCGAAGCGATGCTCGATATGATCCGCAAAAACGATATCAAGTCGAAAGCGGCGAAATTCGTCCTTGAAAACAACAAGATACCGTTCCGCGAGATGATTTTGCCTTACGCAAAGCCGTCGATTTTGTATCCGATAATTTCGGCGGAACTTTTCACGGATAAAAAACTTGCGGAAAGCCACACCGTCGACTTTGTCGAGATTGACAGAAATATCGAAGATCCCGACGAAGAGATGCAGGAAGCCGCGCTGAACTCCCCCGAAGAGGGCGAGGAAGAACAGGAAGAGAAGAGCGAAAAGAAAAAGAAAGCGAAAAAGGCGCGTCTTATGATCACGTACATAGACAACCTTGTCATCGAAAACCTGAAAAAGTGCTGCCGCGAAGTCGGCATGAAACTTACGGCAATCGATATTTCGCAAAGCGCGCTGTCGAAACTCGTCGATTTTATGAAAGAAGACCTGCCGCAATATTTCGTGCTTGTCGACTATCGCATGACGTCGATTACGTCGTATCTTTTCGCGGATTACAAGCACGTCTTCTCGCTGTCGAAACCCATTTATTCGATGCCCAACGAAAACTATGCGAACGAAATGGCGTTTTTCATCAACGACTTTTCCGGCATCGTGAGCGAGGCGATTCAGTTCTTCCGCTCGAAATATACCGATTACAAATTCGACGACGTGTTTATCACGGGCGACCTTGACAGGTTCCAGTCGGTTGAAAGCGACCTTTACGGTTTTATGGGGCTTAACGTCAAGATGCTTCCCGTACCCGAAAGCGTATCGGGCGTCGAGCAACTTGATTTCAACGCGCTTGCACCGCTTATCGGCACAATGCTCAAATAACGAGGTGGATTATGGCAAAGAGAAAGAGAAACATAGATTTTATCGCCGCGCAAAAGGCGATGGGAAAATCGGGGCAAAGCACCTCGTTTGAGTTTATTCTTGTCGTTACGGTCGTCGTGGTGGCATGCGCGATGGTCGGGTGGTATCTTGTGGCGCGTTCGCAGTACAACACTGCCGTGTCCGAACTTGAATCCGCCAAGACGGAACTCACCAATCAGAAAAACACGCTTGCCAAGAACGAAGACAAGTTCAAAAACTTCACGGTGATGCTTGACAAAAACGGCAACCCCGTGACGAAAGGCACCGACAAATACGGCAATACGATTTACCAATACGAGTCGTTGACGGAAGTCGCAACGCGCGTTGCAAACGCACTTGCGGGCGCGCAGGCGACGTCGAAAGAAGCAGATGCCGCGATAAACCTTACCGGCACGATTTTCGACATTATCTTCACAAGCGCGCAAAAGACGGAGTGCAAGGTGACGCAGTTCACTTTCACCAGCGGCAGGATCACGTTAAAACTTACGGGCAAGGGTTCCCAGTCGATGCGAAACTACGTTTCGGCGATTAAGGAAAACGGCAGCGGCTATATTCAGGGCGTTGAGCCGTCGATGGACACCGCCACCGATTTTTCGGTAAGTTTCGACGTCGTGAACGATAAACTTTTCGGCGGCAGCGACAAATAAGGAGGACGGGAAAATGACGATTAACAGAAAAGAAAAAGTATTGATTTTCATACTTATCCTGTTCCTGCTTATAGGCGGCACGTACACTCTTGGCATCATGCCGAAAAACAACGACAAAAAAACCGCTCAGGAAGAGTTGCAGACGGTCGAAGGCGACATCGCGAAGGTCAAAAAGCAAACCGACGCGGTGAGCCCGGCAAGGTACAACAAGCTCGTTGAAGAAATCAGACAAAACGAGGCGGCGTACAAGCAGCTCACCAGCACCAAAAACAACCTTAACGAGGAACTTTTGCCCAGCAATATGCCCGGACACCAGGACTCTGTGGCGATTGCGGAAACGCTGTACAAGTTCTTTGGCGACCTTGGTTTCAACGTTGAGATAAGCCTTGGCAGGCCCGTCACGACGTCCACCAAAAAGGTTTACACCATATCGAGCGCATACAAGACGGACATGCAGACGCTTTACAAGGTGACCGACGCGATCGCGCGCGTGAAGTCGTACAATCTGGTGCATCTTTCGATGACGCCGGACGGAAACGACGTTTCTGGCACGTTCACGATGACGATCACGTACATTCTGAACGAATAGCACGACATTACTTGTGCGGAAGCGGCACCTTAAAATAAAGGATATTATATTATAATATAACTACAAGTTACGAAAACGCGCGAAAGGCAATAATGGCGGGTTTCCCTTCCGGGAGATTGCCACAGCATCGCAAACGATGCTTCGCAATGACATTATTTTCGAAAGCGCAGTCGCAAAGATAAGACGGGAAAAATAAAAAAGTACGATTGACGGAAGGAGGTCAATTATGCTGACGTTATTAAAAAATATAGAAAGGTTTAACAAGCGGTACAATAAAAAACGCGGCAGCGCGATGCTTATGGTACTTATGACTATGGCGATTATTATCGTCGTAGGCACTTCTATGCTCTTTGTGACGCTTTCCTCCTTCTCGAACAGCATTGCGGACACCCAGCAGGAACGCGCGTACAACGCCGCACTCACGGTTTCGGACACGTTGAAAGGCTCGACGCAACTCAACACGATTATCGAAACCTATTTTACCAAAATCAAAGAAAACGGCTCTGCCGAGGTTCAGTTTTACAACGATGCCGATTTTGATAAACAAGCGGTGAATTATACGATAGTCAACGGCGTGAAAGTTTACGTCAAGTTGTCGAGATCACCAAACAGCAAGAAAAACACGATTGACAAGGTTCTTGTCGACGTAACGGGCGTCAAAGGCTCGCAAGAAAGCACGGTGAGTTTTGAGGCGGACTCTGTACCTGCCGGGAACTCGACCACGATTCAGGACACGTTTGGCAACTCCTTTGTTGTCAGCAACAATATGGGTTCGGAAGTTACCTCTCCTTATCAAATTTTCAAGCGAATCGAGGGCGACGTATCGATCAACTGTTTTGAAAACGACGACGACGGCAATCGCGTGATGAAGACGCGTGTTTTCAACCCTATTGTTCTGGAAGGCGTGACGGGAAGTATCTTTGCCAACGGCGACCTTATCATCGGCGCACCCAATAATATGTTGAGGGTGCAGGGCAACGTATATGTTGACGGCAACCTTACAATCAGGGGGCTTGCGCTTGGCGTAAATCTTCCCGCGCTGACGAAAAAATACTACACAAAGAAATACATTTATTACCATACGTACGCTTATAAAACAATCGGAAGTATTGCGGTTCCGCCAAACAATAATTTGACGGACAAAAATTCAAGCACAACGCTTCTTGGCGAGGCGATGTACGAAAAGTTGCGTGACGGCACGTACAGACCTATTCAAACGTATGACAAGCTTTCGCACTTCACACTGATGGATCTTGCGGGCGACGCAAACGAATATACTTTCTGGACGAAAAACTACGGTGAAAACAATACCACCGGCAATTATACGTGGGAACAAGTCACGATTACGCTCAGGGTAAAAGACAAAAACGGAATCTGGCAGAATGTCGATGCGGAATATAACCAGGGCGGCATCAATAACGCGCAATATCTCGGCGCGTCGATGTATAAATATACTCCGGACGGAAGTGAACCTACCGATGAAGGAACCCCTATTATGCAATATCCCGAGGGCGGAAACGTATATTGCAGTGGCGATATTATCTTTGATACCGTCAACTACGGCAGTGTGATTTCTTACGATGCAGGTATTCTCAACCTGGGAACAACTGATAACGAACAAGAAGAAAACAAAGACGATGACGCCGATAGCAGTACACTGAGCAATTTGGCTGATTGGATTAAGAATAACTTTGGTATTGACCTTGTCAACCCCGAGATTTCGTATTACAGTTTGGCATATAACCTTGACGGCAAAGGCGACGGTACAATTCCTGTCCACACAAAGATTGAGGGTGACGTATTTTGTCAAGGTCGTATGATAATTGCTCCCGACACGAAGACAAGTTATAAGGATTATAAAGGTGACGAAAAACTGAACATTGCACCGAGTTTTTCAGGGAGTGAAGGCTATATAAGCACAAATGTTATTTCCAAAAATGAGTTTACTTTGGGGAAAGGCGCTACATTTTTAGCCCAAATTAAGAACAAGTGGAAAGAACTTACAGGAAGCAACTGGGGCGAAAAAAGTACCATTAATATGATAAAGCCCATAATTGTAAAGAAAAAGTCAAACGAAAAAATTGAATTGAACGTCGGATCTCTAAAAAATGTTTTTGACGAATTGGCAGGCGGAGATTATTCATATCTTGTCGGTGGCAAGTATTCGCAGTTTGGGCAGTATTTTGATAAAGAGGAAAACAAATGGGTTAATTATAACAACATTGCCGAGTTCCGTACGCCTTCATTCAGTGAGAATTCCAATCTTTATATCCAGAACTCGCCGATAAGAAAAGGCACGTCGTGCGGTGACGAAGATCACAAAAACAGCAATGGCGTTGACCCGTGCACACTTGAAAAGTACGCGTCCGATGACCAATACCGCGTTGTCGAAAACGTTGCCGACAAAGACGAAGACGGCAAACCCGTGACAAGCCGCACGAAAGTGGGCGGCATATCGTACACTGCTGCGCTCTCTGTCAGGTACTGCACAATCACAGTCAACAACGTATTTTGCAACGGCACAATCAGCGTGCTTGAAAGCAAAATCCCTGGCTTTAATAATCCTGCATATGTCGAAGTTAAAAATGAATACCTTAACAGTGTGTCTATTAAAAGCGAGCTTAAAAACATTTCGATCTTGGATTACTTAAGAGAGCATCTAAAGCTTACTGACGAGCAAATATTGAAGAATTACTTTAATGTGACGGGTGAAAATAGTAATGTTGAAGCCAAAAAAACGTGGAATAGCACGACCACTTATGATGATTATACGGAACTATTTGGAGGAGAAAATATAAAGATTGTTTACGAACGAAAAGTTATTGTTTTGCGTGCCGCGATGGAATTGGATGAAACAGCAAAATGGGTAAATGATCCAAAGTATGAAATTATTAAACCGACATTTTGGAATTCGGGTATTCATAGCAAGCACCATTCAGAGATTGAAAACCATTGGGAAAAAACCGATTTCAGCAGTGATTGGCGATATTATGCGGACTTGATGTATGTTGTTGAAGAGAAGCGGACCATAGTTAGTGGAAATCCAAACTCATATCAAAAGAACTATTACAACCTAAAAGGTAAAGTCATGGACAGTGAAGGGAAAGAAGTTGACGACACAAAAGCGGTCAAAGATTTAGTCAAAAAAATTAAAGAAAAACTTGATGGAATGACTGAAACTCAAAAAGATGAGTATATCGATTACGTAAATACTAAGTTTTTGAATTCAATAGACACCGACGAGTATCGTGAAAAAGTGTATAATGAACATTTTAAGGACAAAGTCAAAGAGTTTGGTGATGAACCTATAAAAGAAAAAGGTGTACAGTATGAAAGAGAACAAATAAAATGTAAGTATGGAACATACGGCTTCGTTTATAATTGTTTCAAAATAGATAAATCTGCTTCCTATAAATACACGGTTGGCACATACGAGAAAAAAGTGGACGAGAAAGTATTGGAAGGAGGCACGCTTACTGACAAAGAAAAGGTATTGTCCATTGATCGAAACTATATTATGAACAGTGGATTTTTAACAAATCGGCAACTTATCACAATGTTCAGCAATAAAGATAACGACTTTGGCGGTATTGTTAATGAAAATATGGTGACAGACGATGCGATCAAGGATGGAAATAAAACACCCTACGGCACATTTGATGCGCTAATAAGAGGAACGAATGCATTTGATAAAGATGGAAAACACAAAATATACGGAATGTATCTTGCAAAAGATAAGAAGTATGAAAAAGTGAATAACGATGCCTACGTTCAGGCAATCTTTGACGAAATCAAGTCGCCGGAGTTTGCGACCGTTGTCGAGGCAAATACCGACCAGGAAAAGGCAAAAGAAGGCATCAAAAAGATACTGAATAATCTGAAAAAAGAAGGACAACTGAACGAATACAATGCCTTTGACATTTACGGTGCAACCAATAATGACGGTGAAACACAAACAGGAAAAACGGAGCAGTATGTCTGCAGTAATAATGATAAGTTGACAAAAAAATATGTAAGGTCATCTTTCAATGAGCCTGATACAAATAACGTGATGACTTACTTACGGACGCTTACATTCCCGGATTCTGATTCTACTAAATGGTGGAATGTCGAAAGATGGTATTATGTAGAACATTCTGATAAGGTTGAGGATGACAAAAATTTAAGGTTGATGGATTTTTACGATAAAAATGATAAAGATGGTGAGCACCTTCGTGCGGACAGCACTTTTGCCATCGACGAAAAATACAATCAAACGTTCACGGGATTGAAAGATAAGGAATTGGACGGCTTTGATCGTGTTGCGGTGCGTTCGGAAATACAATATACGATAAAGCAAAATACGTACTTCAATTTTGCATTAAGCAATAAGGAAATAGTGTTTGGAGCGTCCAAGAGTGGCCTTGACAAAATGGTCCGTATGAACTTCCTTATTGATACGTCGAAAAAAGATATTTACATTTTCTTCCACTGCAAAGCTTATGACGCGCTTCGACCGAAGGGAAGCAAAGAAGATTATCAAAAAATAAGGTTCGTATTCCAAAAATGCACGTTCCAAGTGACGGGCAAAAATAACGCTTACATTATGCTTGTCGACGACACTTCGTTCGCGGCGAATGCATATAAACTGGAAGTCAGTGATACGATAAGTTCTGAGGATAAGACGGACGAAAAAGTCGGCACGCACTTTAAGTCGAATACCTATCAAAAATATATTGCGCGGTTCAAGGGGCATGGGAACACTGTGTCCGCATTGAAATTAGGTGATCTGACGGATGCATTGCAAATGAAAGCGTTGCCAGAAGGTGAACCTGACAAAGCGGGTTATATGTTCATCATCGGCATGGGCAAAAATAGAGTTAAATTCGGACGTGGCGGCTCGGTCAATGCGATGGTTTATATCCCCAACGGAAAATATTCCAACGAAACGTCTGGTATTCTGAACTTTATCCCGATTGCCAACTCGGGCAATAACGAGTCGTCCATCGTCGCAAAAGATATCTATATCGGCGGCAGTAACCGCGGACAGTTGATTTTCACAAGTTACGATGCGTCAAAGACGGGCAGTAAGAATAATAGCGCAGGCTTGGTTATAGATGGTTTGATTAGCCCCGACAACGTCACTCACGGCACAAAATGGGTTGCGGGCGATTACTATTACGGCTAAGATGAAAAAGGTTTTGAAACGCTTAAAACTGAATAAAAAAGGCTTCACCTTTGCCGAATGTATCGTTGCAATCGCGCTGTTTGCGATCGTCGGCACGCTGGCGTTCACCATGTTCAACACGGCGACGCGCTATATGTCCAAGGCGAAAAAGGAAGAAGCCAAAAGGTCGCAGGCGCAGGAGCAGGCTCTTTTGAACACGTTTATGTACAACGACAAATACATCGTGTATCCGCACAGTATTTTGCAGGTATCGTACATCAGCACGTCGAAGGGCAACGTGGCGCAGTACGCGGCGGTGCTTAATTACGACACCGATTACGGCGCGGTACCATTTGCGATTTCAATCGAACCCACCAAAGTGCAGGCGACGACTTATCCGATATACCCGTTCACAAGGTATCAGGTGACGTCGGACAAGGGCACAAAACGCTGGATTTTCATTTTCAACGACGACGTTGAGTCTTACGACCTTAAAAACACGCAAGACGTCGAAAAATACTCGCTATCCAAAGACTGGGTAAAGGATAACTATAAGAGCTGACATGAGAAAACTCACAAAAATCTTAAAAAATAAAAAAGGCTTCACCTTGGTCGAGGCGATCGCGGTCGTCGCCATTATGGGTATTCTCGCAACGGTTATCGGCGGGCTTGTCACGGCGGGCACGACGGCTTATATGCGCCAGAAAGAAAACGCCGCCGCAAAAGACCTTGGCACAATCGTCCAGAACGAGATCAAGCGGGCGGCAAGGTCGTCGGTTGAGGTATATTTGCAGGACGGTGCGCTTCCGACCGATAGCAACATGATTACAATCGGAGATACTCAAACCACGTACCAGATGAAAAACGCGCCGACGGGCGAGTACAAGGTGTTCTCGTCCAAAGACGGCAGGCTTATGTATTCGACGGACAGCGGCACAACCACTGAAAACACTAAGGACTACTTCACGTCAAGCGCCGCCGAAGAGCGCGCGTTTTACGGCAGTTTCAAGATAGAAGTTTACTTCCGTGCGATTGTCAACACCTTTGGTGAGATTACGTCCGTCAAGGTGTTCTGCGACGTCTATAACGCCAAAGGGCAAAGAAAATTCGACTCCCCGGGGCTTGAAATCGACTTTATCGAGGCGGATTACAGCCAGTCGTCGGAAACCAAACGTTTCAAAGGGATTTTCAGTTTCGAGCAGGGCAATATCGGGGCAATCACGGGCAGTTCAGACACATGGCAGTACAACAACATGCTGCTGGTTGAAAATTACAAGCCGGAAAACGAGAAAGGGTTCAAGAATTTTTATTTCCGAACCGTGACAGGCGGTTGATAAAATGGAACTTGGCCATCTGTTATTCACGATATTTTCCGCATTTTTCGGGCTTGCGGTCGGCAGTTTTCTGAACGTTTGCATTTACCGCATTCCCAAAGGCACGTTTTTCACCGAAAAACACAGTTATTGTCCGAAGTGCGGGCAGCCGCTGAAATGGTACGATATGGTGCCGGTTTTCAGCTGGATTTTTCTTGGCGGAAAGTGCAGGAATTGCAAGGAAAAAATCTCCGCAAGGTACCCGATTGTGGAGTCGCTCAACGCCGTATTGTGGACGTTGTCGGCATATTTTATCGGGCTTAACGCCAACGCGTTCATATACGACGCGCTGTTTTCGGCGCTCATCGTGATGACGTTCATAGACATCGACACGAAAGAGATCCCGAACGGCATCGTCGTGTTCATCATAATTTTGTCGATCCCGCTGTTTTTCACGGCGAAGGACGTTGTGTGGTGGCACAGGCTTGTGGGCGCGGTGGTTATCAGCGTACCGCTTTACGTAATCGCGCTCGTGACGGGCGGCATCGGCGGCGGCGACATAAAACTTTATTTTGCGCTGGGGCTTGTGTTGGGGCTTTACCCGACGCTTGTGTCGGCGTTTATCGCGATAGTGTCGGCGGGGCTTATCGGCGGCGTACTTTTGCTGACGAAAAAGGTCAGAAAGGGGTACGAACTTCCGCTTGGTCCGTTTATCGCGCTTGGTGCGGTGGTCACGGTATTTGCGGGCACGCCCATAATCGACGGCATAAAAAACTTATTCGGAATATAATATTTATATATAATAAGGAGAAGAGATGCAAAGAGGAGCAAGTTTAGGCGACATCCTGATAGAGAAAGGCTTTGTCAAGCAGGCGCAACTGGATGACGCGAAACGTTGGCAAAAAACCCATCCCAACGAAAAAATCAGCGCGATACTGTTGTCGCGCGGCATTATCACCGAGGACGCGATGCTCTCTGCGATGGCGGAGCGTTTCAACACGACCTATATAAATACGGAGCTTGTCGTCCGTCGTCCCGAAATTCTGAAAAACGTACCGGAGCAAATCGTCAAAAAGCACTGCATAATGCCGCTTGACGTGAAGGCGGGGCAGATAATAATCGCCACGCACGATCCGCACGACATCGGCGCGTTCGAGGACGTAAAGATGGTCACGCGTATGGACGTCGGATTTGTCCTTGCGCCGCAGCGTATCATCGAAAGCGCGATTGAAAAGTACTACACCAACGCCGGCAACTTCTTCGTGTCGGACGAAGCGACGCAAAAGGTTGTCCAGCAGACTTCGGCGGCAACCCAGCAAAAGTTGTCCGAAATCGAAAGCCGCGTTGACAACACGCCTGTCGTCAAACTTATCAACAGCCTTATCACGCAGGCGTACATGCGCCGCGCGTCTGATATTCATATTGAGCCGTTTGAGGAGCAAATCCTTGTCCGCATGCGTATCGACGGCGAGCTTGTCGAATGTATGCGTTTGGACATTTCCACGCTTAACAGTATCGTTTCGCGTTGTAAAATCCTTGCGGGCATCAACATTGCTGAAAAGCGAATCCCGCAGGACGGCCGTATCGACTTCAACAACGGCGACATCAACATCGACCTTCGTGTCAACACGCTGCCCACGATTTACGGTGAAAAGGTCAACATGCGTCTTCTTGCAACCGAGGACGCCGCGCTCATCACGCTTCCCGACCTTGGCATGCCCGACAAACTGTTTGAACAGTTCTCCCGCATCATCAAAGCGCCGAACGGGATCATTCTTGTTACGGGGCCTACGGGTTCAGGTAAATCGACGACGTTGTACGCCGTCCTTAGCGAACTCAACAAACCGAACGTCAATATAACGACGGTCGAAGACCCTGTCGAAAAGCAAATCTTCGGCGTCAATCAGGTGCAAACCAATGCAAAGGCGGGCTTAACGTTCGCAAGCGGACTTCGCGCAATCCTGCGTCAGGACCCGGACATCGTCATGATCGGTGAAATTCGTGATACCGAAACCGCCGAAATCGCAATCCGCGCCGCTATCACAGGCCACTTGGTTTTGTCCACGCTGCACACCAACGACGCCGCGTCAAGTATCGTCCGTCTTATCGACATGGGCGTTGCGTCATACATGGTCGCGTCGTCCGTGAACTGCGTTGTCGCGCAAAGGCTTGTCAAAAAGCTTTGCCCGGAATGCAAGAGAAAACGCGAAATCAAGGCGGAAGAAGCCGCGCTTTTGAAAGATCCGTCAATCACTCACATTTATGAGCCTGTCGGCTGTCCCCGCTGCGGCAACACCGGCTACAAGGGACGTACCGCAATTTACGAAATTATCGAAATCGACAGCGACCTTCGCCGCATGATATCCGAGGGCAGGACAACCGAGGAAATCCGCGACTTCGCCAAAGAGCACGGCGCAACGTTCTTGGAAGACAGCATCCGCTCGCTCATCGGCAACGGCACGACGTCCATGTCCGAGTTTTACCGCCTTATTTACAGCATTTAATAAACGAATTATTATATTTGTCATATTTTTGCATACGAATATTGACAAAATACTGTTTTGGTGTTAAAATTCTTATATATTTCATATAATAAAGTAGGAGGAGTGAATATGGCAACAGTTTCTTTTGAACAAAATGTAGTAATAAGAGACAAGCAAAAGGTTGAAGAAATCAAACGCGCCTTGAACCAAAACACTTCTTCGTTTACAGACGTAAAGGCATCAGAGAAAGACAAACTTCCTGAAAACGCAAGCAAGGTATGGTTCAATCGTTAAGAGAAATTCTTTCAATCGAAAATTCCGACAAGACCTCTTTACAAGAGGTCTTTTCTTCGTTTAAGAGTTATAAAGGTGACAAGGATATAGAAAGCTTTTTGCAAAAGAAAGCAATCCCGAATGAAGAGCAAAAAATATCTCGTACATACCTGATTATCAATGACGAAAAATGGGAAAAAAACGAAATACAAATTGACGGCTATTTCTCATTGGCGTTGAAAGTTATTAAGCTGGGTGATATCAGCAACACAAAAAAGAAATCAATCGCAAAAAGTACTGACCACGACGACGTTGCGGCTTATCTGATCGGACAACTTGCAAGGAGCAAGGATACGGACAAGGGCATGGGGAAACTTGTGTTGAAAGAAGCATTGTCAAGGATAAAAAGCAGTCAAGACCTTGTCGGTGGCAGGATTGTATATCTCGATTGCAAAGAGGCAATGAAGCCTTATTATGAAAAACAAGGATTCAAAGAATTACAAAAAAATCCGGGCGATAAAACACTTTGGCAAATGTACAGGATAATAATATAAAGAAAACTCTGCAAGAACTTGCAAAGTTTTTTAATAAAAAAAAGCGAGGCGCTTGCCTCGCTTAATGTTTTGTTGTTAAAAAGTGGTTTTATGATGCAGATTTAACGCCTTCTGTAAGTGTGACAGTATATGTTACATTGCCCGATGTGCCAGAAGATTTTCCAGTATATTTAATGGTGTAGGTGTCATCGCCTTTTGGAGTGGTTTCAGTAGCAGCAGTGCCAGCTGTATAATAAATCGCAATTTTTCCTTTTCCAGGTGTGCCAACAACATCTGCGAATGTTTGATAATCATTGCCATAAGCTTCTTTTATTGCATTTTGCATACCAGTTTTATCAATATCGTTGTTTTCCAGCAATTCTGCATAAATCGAATCTGCGATTTTTTTGGCTTGGGTTTTATTGGTGTTGTCTGTTTGCTTGTTCAACTGTGAAACCGTAACACCGGCGACCGTGCCTGCAAGGACTGCCATGATTGCGATTACGACGATAAGTTCAACGAGCGTAAAGCCCTTTTTGTTTTTTCTAAGTTTTAACATTTATGTTAATCCTCCACTATAATTATTTCAATGTTTGGTATCGGTACACACGTCGCACACTGCACTTTTGAAATCACATTATTGCAGGCAATAATGTGATTTCAAAAGTGCAGTTATCGGGGACCCCGCGGGATACTGTGTACCCGTGGGGAAAAGGCGCAAACAAGCATAAGAGTGAGCATTGCCGCCCCGACAATGCGATTTCAACAGCGCAGTTTGCGCCGATTACCCTGTATGAATTTTGGTAAATGTTAGTATTTGCTGGGAAAAATTTAAAAAAACGTATGAAAATATTTGAATATGTGCATTGAATGGGTGAAAGTTGCACAAAAATGGGACTTTTTTGGACTATTATACAATATAGTACTATTATAGTATTAAAGTATTTTCAAAAAAAGTATTGACGGGGCATATTTTATAAAGTATAATGATAGATGTGAAGGGAAACTATGACACTTTTTTATGCTGTTTTCCCTGAACAAAAAAATATCGGACAAAACGTCGCAAAATAAGGATTTGTCGCAGTGTGATATTGCGCTATCGCAAATCCGGGGACCCCAAAAGATACTTTGTACTTTTGGGGAAAAGGAGCACACAAGCAAAAGAGTGAGCATTATTGCCTGCAATAATGTGATTTCAAAAGTGCAGTGTGCGACGGGTACCGATACCAAACATTGAAATAATTATAGTGGAGGATTAACATAAATGTTAAAACTTAGAAAAAACAAAAAGGGCTTCACGCTCGTTGAACTTATCGTCGTAATCGCAATCATGGCAGTCCTTGCAGGCGTTGTGGCTGGTGTTACGGTATCACAACTTAATAAACAAACCGACAAAACCAATCAAAGCCAAGCAAAAACTATCGCCGACTTTATTTCTGCAAAAATTGTAGAAGAAAGTTATGACTTTGAGAAATTAAGTGATTTCTTAGGAACGGATAATAAAATTGTTGCAACATCAGGCATTGGAAAAGCATTAACAGAACAGTATGGTGAAAAAATTGTTTTAGAGGACGATGCAGTAAAAGGTAAAACCATCAGTGTCAAATTTGCAACAGATCACTTTGAAGTTGAATATAAGGGAAAAACCGACAGTGGAAATATTAAATATTCAATTGATAAAGATGCAGTTGTCAAGAAAGTATAATCCAAACAATTAAAAAATAAGTCAAAATCAAAGCGAGGCAAACACCTCGCTTTTTCTTTGTCTAAATTTTTGGATTGTTTACAAGAAATAATAATGCAAAATAAACAAAATTTCGAGTAAAGCGTATAATAA
>ERZ1026894.464-NODE-464-length-29818-cov-19.806572_pt1 | contig 29818 bp, 32 predicted proteins | sample MGYA00380177_ERZ1026894 | MGnify/ENA primary metagenome ERZ1026894 (study PRJEB33269, sample SAMEA4719813) | human gut metagenome | biome: human-associated habitat; feature: organic feature; material: feces | place: Cameroon | collected 2013-10 ... | reverse complement strand
AAAAACACCCCAATCGTTAGATTTTCTGTCTAACTTTTGGGGTGCGGTACAGTTTTACCAGCTTATTTTTTATAAGCAAATTATTTGTAAGCGTTTTACAGGTATGGTATATTAGTTATGTTAAATTTAATTAGTTAGAGGTTACTTTCTATGAGTAAAATTGTTGTTATTGGAGCAAATCATGCTGGTACAGCTTGCATAAAGACAATGTTAACCAATTATGGCACTGAAAATGAAGTGGTTGTTTTTGACCAAAATTCAAATATTTCATTTCTCGGTTGTGGTATGGCATTATGGATCGGAGAACAAATCGCTGGACCTGAAGGATTATTCTATTCAGACAAGGATGAATTAGAACAACTTGGTGCTAAAGTTTATATGAATTCTCCTGTGGAATCGATTGATTATGATAAAAAAGAAATCACAGCACTTGTTGATGGGCAAAAACATTTTGAAACATATGATAAATTGATTTTTGCAACAGGCTCACAGCCAATCATCCCGCCAATTAAGGGTGTTAGCATGAAAGAAGATTCGCTTGAATTTGAATCAAAACTCGAAAACGTTCAATTTGTTAAACTTTATCAGAATGCTGAAGATGTTATTGAGAGGTTGAAAGAGAAAGCTATTTCTCGTGTAGCTGTCGTCGGAGCAGGCTATATCGGTGTTGAATTAGCAGAAGCTTTTCAACGCAAAGGAAAAGAAGTAACGCTTATCGACGTTGCAGAGACTTGTTTAGCTGGATATTATGACCGCGATTTGAGTGACGCAATGGCAAATAATTTACAAGAACATGGCATTCATTTAGCATTTGGAGAAGCTGTGCAGGAAATTGTTGGTAAGACAAAAGTGGAAAGAATCATCACTGATAAATCAGAATATGATGTCGATATGGTTATTCTAGCAGTTGGTTTTCGTCCCAATACAGCATTGGCTCAAGATAAAATTAAATTGTTCCCAAATGGTGCCTTTTTAGTTGATAAATACCAGGAAACAAGTATACCTGATGTCTATGCTATCGGTGATTGTGCAACGATTTATAACAATGCGACACAATCAACAGATTACATCGCCCTTGCTTCAAATGCTGTCCGTACAGGAATTGTTGCAGCACACAACGCTTGTGGTCATAAACTAGAAGGGGCAGGTGTTCAAGGCTCAAATGGTATTTCAATTTATGGCTTGAATATGGTTTCGACAGGATTGACTCTAGAAAAGGCAAAAGTAAAAGGCTTTGATGCTCTTGAAGTCGAGTATGTGGATAATCAAAAACCAGAATTCATTCAAAAAGATAATTTCCAAGTTACTCTAAAAATTGTTTATGATAAAACATCACGTGTCATTCTTGGTGCACAAATAATGGCGAAAAAAGATATTTCAATGGGAATTCACTTATTCTCGCTTGCTATCCAAGAACAAGTGACGATTGATAAACTTGCTTTAACAGACTTATTCTTCCTACCGCATTTCAACAAACCATACAACTACATCACAATGGCAGCGTTAAATGCGAAATAAATAGAATACATAAAAGCTATCCTGATTCAGGATAGCTTTTATTATGTTAAAAACTAGAATTAGTTTTTAGCTGCAGAAGCGAATTCTTCTTTAGAGAAAGCTTCGTCGATGATAGCTTTCAATTCTTTAGCAGAAGCTTCCATTTTTTGTTGTTCAGCGTCATTCAAAGGAATGTTAACTGGACGAACGATACCGTTAGCACCAACGATAGCTGGTTGACCGATGTAGCAGTCAGTTACGCCAGGGTATTGACCTTCTTGGAATACAGAAAGTGGAAGAACTGCATTTTCGTCATCAAGGATTGCTTTAGTGATACGAGCAAGCGCAACAGCGATACCGTAGAATGTAGCACCTTTTTTGTTGATGATTGAGTAAGCAGCATTACGAACACCTTCGAAAAGATCAACCAATTCAGCTTCGTTAACGTTTTGAACATCTTTGAGGTAGTTTTCAAGGTTTACACCTGCAACGTTAGCGTGTGACCAAACTGCAAATTCTGAGTCACCGTGTTCACCCATGATGTATGCGTGAACTGAACGTGCATCAAGATCAAGTTTTTCAGCCAATGCTTGACGGAAACGAGCTGAGTCAAGTGAAGTACCTGAACCGACAACGCGTTCTTTAGGGAAACCAGAGAATTTCCATGTAGAGTAAGTCAAAACGTCAACTGGGTTAGCAGCAACTAAGAAAATTCCGTTGAAACCAGATTTAACAACTTCAGTTACGATTGATTTGTTGATAGCAAGGTTTTTACCAACAAGGTCAAGACGAGTTTCACCTGGTTTTTGTGGAGCACCTGCAGTGATAACTACAAGATCAGCATCTGCACAGTCTTCGTATTTAGCTGCGTAGATTTTTTTAGGTGAAGTGAAAGCAAGAGCGTGGCTAAGGTCTTCAGCATCCCCAACAGCTTTGTTGAACAATTGTGGGATTTCGATGATACCAAGTTCTTGAGCGATTCCTTGGTTTACAAGTGCGAATGCGTAAGAAGAACCTACGGCACCGTCACCAACAAGGATAACTTTTTTGTGTTGTTTAGTTGCAGTCATTTATCTAAACATCTCCTTAATTTTTTTAGGCTGACGCCCATACGAATAATATTTTAACATGTTAAGTGAGAAAAGTCACGAACTTATTGTAAAAATTCGAAAAAAGAAGAAAGCAAGTGATTCTGGTGAAAAAGCGCTATTTTTGCAAAAAATGTGGTATAATATAGTAGAGTTCTACACTAGAAAAGGAGTGTTTTTCCTTAATGCAGGATAAAAATTTAATTGACGTAAATTTGACTTCAGAAATGAAGACAAGCTTTATTGATTACGCCATGTCTGTTATTGTCGCTCGTGCGCTTCCTGATGTACGCGATGGATTAAAACCAGTTCATCGTCGTATTTTATATGGAATGAATGAGCTCGGTGTGACGCCAGACAAACCTCATAAGAAATCTGCGCGTATCACTGGGGATGTTATGGGTAAATATCACCCACATGGTGATTCGTCTATTTATGAAGCCATGGTTCGTATGGCACAATGGTGGAGCTATCGTCATATGCTCGTTGATGGACATGGGAACTTCGGTTCTATGGATGGTGACGGTGCTGCCGCTCAGCGTTATACAGAAGCACGCATGAGCAAAATTGCTCTTGAAATGCTTCGTGATATTAACAAAAATACCGTCGACTTCCAAGATAACTACGATGGTAGTGAGCGTGAGCCGCTTGTTTTGCCGTCACGTTTTCCAAACTTGCTTGTTAACGGTGCTACAGGGATTGCCGTTGGTATGGCGACAAATATCCCACCGCACAACTTAGGAGAGTCTATTGACGCTGTCAAATTGGTTATGGACAATCCTGACGTAACAACACGTGAATTAATGGAAGTCTTGCCTGGTCCTGACTTCCCAACAGGTGCACTTGTTATGGGTAAATCTGGTATTCGCAAAGCTTACGAAACAGGTAAAGGCTCAATCGTTTTACGTTCTCGTACTGAAATTGAAACAACTAAGAGCGGACGCGAACGTATCGTTGTCACAGAATTCCCATACGGTGTTAACAAGACAAAAGTACACGAACACATTGTTCGCTTAGCGCAAGAAAAACGTATTGAAGGAATTACAGCTGTTCGTGATGAATCAAGCCGTGAAGGGATTCGTTTCATCATTGAAGTACGCCGTGATGCTTCAGCAAATGTTATCTTAAATAACTTGTTCAAATTAACTAGTTTGCAAACAAACTTTAGCTTTAATATGCTTGCTATTGAAAATGGTGTGCCAAAGATTCTTTCTTTGAAACAAATTATCGTTGATTATATTGAACACCAAAAAGAAGTTATTGTTCGTCGTACAGAGTTTGATAAAGCTAAGGCTGAAAAACGCGCTCACATCTTAGAAGGGTTGCTGGTTGCACTTGATCATCTTGATGAGGTTATCAGCATTATCCGAAACAGTGAAACAGATGTGATTGCCCAAGGCGAATTGATGAGCCGTTTTGATTTGTCTGAACGTCAAAGTCAAGCTATCCTTGATATGCGTCTTCGTCGTTTGACAGGTTTGGAACGTGAAAAAATCCAAGCTGAATACGATGATTTACTTGCTTTGATTGCTGATTTAGCTGATATTTTGTCAAAACCAGAACGTGTTGTCGCAATCATCAAAGAAGAAATGGATGACATCAAGCGTAAATATGCTGACCCACGTCGTACAGAATTGATGGTTGGAGAAGTTCTTTCTCTTGAAGATGAAGACTTGATTGAAGAGGAAGATGTTCTTATCACTCTTTCAAATAAAGGGTATATTAAACGTTTAGCGCAAGATGAATTCCGTACCCAAAAACGTGGTGGACGTGGTGTCCAAGGTACTGGTGTTAATGATGATGACTTTGTTCGTGAATTGGTATCAACAAGCACTCATGACCATGTTTACTTTATGACAAACAAAGGTCGTGTTTATCGTTTGAAAGGTTACGAAATTCCAGAATATGGACGTACAGCCAAAGGATTACCAATTGTTAACCTTTTGAAATTAGATGAAGGCGAAATTGTTCAGACAATCATTAGTCAATCTGGACACGATGACAACGAAAGTTATCTTTTCTTCGTTACGCGTCAAGGAGTTGTTAAACGTACCAAAGAATCTGAATTTAGCAATATTCGTCAAAACGGACTAAAAGCCCTCAATCTTAAAGATGGTGATGAATTAATTAACGTTATCAGAACAAATGGTAACGACGATATTATTATCGGTACTAAAACTGGTTACAGCGTTCGTTTCAATGAGTCTGCCGTTCGTAGCATGAGCCGTTCTGCAACGGGTGTCCGTGGTATCAATCTTCGTGAAGGTGATGAAGTGGTCGGAGCTTCACGCATTTCAGATGACCAAGAAGTGCTTGTTATCACTGAAAAAGGTTACGGAAAACGTACATTGGCTTCAGAATACCCAACTAAAGGTCGTGGCGGTAAAGGTATTAAGACTGCAAATATTGCGGAAAAGAATGGTCAGTTAGCGGGATTAGCAACCGTTAATGGCGACGAAGATATTATGGTCATTACTGACACAGGGGTTATTATTCGTACAAATGTTGCTAGTATCTCACAAACAGGTCGTGCCACACTAGGTGTTAAAATCATGAGACTTGACCAAGACGCTAAAATTATGACGTTTGCACTTATTGAACCAGAGGAAGAGGAAGAAAAAACTGGAGAAGGCTTAGAGTAGTATGGTAAAAAAAGAGAAAAAAACACATCGTTTTTGGAATACTCTTAGATTGTTTTTATGTTTGCTTTTATTGATTGTTGGCATAGCTTTGATTTTTCACAAATCTATTTGTAATTTTTTGATTGGTCAAGAGTCGAATCATTATCAAATTACTAAAGTTTCTAAAAAGAAAATCAAGGAAAATGAGAGTGCTGATGTTACTTATGATTTTTCATCAGTAGAACCTATTTCCATTCAATCTGTTTTAAAAAAACAGGCAAATAGTGCTAATCTGCCCGTTATTGGTGGCATAGCAGTGCCAGATGTTGGTATTAATTTGCCAATTTTTAAAGGACTAGGAAATACAGAATTATCCTATGGAGCTGGAACAATGAAAGAAAACCAAGTCATGGGTGGTGAAAATAACTATGCTCTAGCTAGTCATCACGTGTTTGGTTTGGTTGGTTCTTCCAAAATGCTTTTTTCTCCTCTAGAAAACGCAAAAGCGGGAATGAAAATTTATTTAACAGATAAATCAACTATTTACACTTATGTGATTACGGAGATTAAATCAGTTACCCCAGATCGCTCAGATGTTATTAATGATACTCCTGGACAATCTCAAGTGACACTTGTTACTTGCATGGACCAAGACGCAACCGAACGTATTGTCGTTAAAGGAAATCTTGAATCTTCCGTAGCTTATAACGAGGCATCAGATGATATTCTTAAAGCATTTGAGTATTCCTATAATCAAATGACATTTTAATAAAAGCTGGGACAACTCCAGCTTTTATTTCTTGTTAAGGAGAAAATAATGAAATTAAATGCAGTTCACCATGTCGCACTAATTGTTTCTGACTATGAAAAATCACGTGATTTTTACGTCAATAAATTAGGTTTTGAAATTATTCGTGAAAATCATAGACCAGAGCGCCACGATTACAAACTTGATTTAAAATGTGGAACGATTGAATTAGAGATTTTCGGAAATAAGCTCAGCGATCCAGATTATGTTGCACCGCCAAAACACGTTGGGCAACCTGAGTATCATATGGAGGCTTGTGGGCTACGTCATTTGGCTTTTTACGTCAATGATGTTGATGCTTACAAAGCTGAATTGGAAAGCATGGGAATTTATGTTCAGCCTGTGCGCTATGATGATTATACAGACAAGAAAATGACCTTCTTTTTCGACCCAGATGGTCTGCCACTAGAATTACATGAGTAGTTTAGCAGGAGATAAAACAGTTTTTTCAGACTGAATTCTCAATAAATGGTATAACAGGGTCTCTAAGAGAAAGGAAAATGATTAAGATGAAATTTAAAAAGACATTGATGGCTTGTGCTTTAGCAGTTTTATCTATTGTCACTGTTAACAGCGTCCAAGCGTCAAGTAACTCTGTTCAGGATGTCATTGATGAAACTTATGTTCAACCTGACTATGTTTTAGGATACTCTCTTTGTCAGACGATCAGCGCACACAAACGTTGGCTTTGTTAGGTTATGACAGTTCAACGGATACAAGCGTTAAGACTATTACAACAAGTGCCTATGCTAATATTATGAACGTCGCAGACGATTCTAGCTTGCAATTGTATTCATTGTTAAAATTCAAAAATTAGGTTCTTCAGAGACTTTGGCAGTTAATATTCTCACACCAGAGGATATTACAAAAGTTACTGAAGATATGTATCGAAATGCAGCTGTTACACTAGGTATTGAGCACGCAGCTATTACATTAGCTTCACCAATCGCTGTTACAGGTGAGTCAGTGTTAGCTGGGATTTATTATTCTTTAGAAGAAAATGGTGCTGATGTTTCTGATGAAAGTAAAGAATTAGCTCAAGAAGAGTTAGAAGCTCTATTGACTATCAACTCTGAGAATCAAGGAACATACGGTTATGATGCTGACAAATTGAACGTTGCCTTAACCGACATTAAATCAGCCGTTGCAGATGCCGGTGATGGCGTTTCAAAAGAAGAGGTTCGTAAAATCGTTGAAGAAACCCTTGATAATTATGAGCTAAAAGATGTTTTGTCAAGTGACCAAATTACCGTGATTGTTAACTTTGCTTTTAACCTTTCAAAATCAAGTATCATTGATAGCGGTAGTTTTAAATCAACACTTGCTTCTTTGAAAGATAGCATTGTTTCAAATGCAAGTTCAACATTTAAAGGAATTAATCTTAATTTTGATGCCGCAGACGCTTTGGAATCAAGTAAAGGCTTCCTAGCGAACATTTGGCAAGCAATTGTTAATTTCTTTAAAAATCTATTTAACTAAGCTGTAAATTTATGATTTTCCTCGCTTTGAAAAACGGGGATTTTTAATGTTCATTTTTTCAAATTTTTTCCTAAAATAAAGGTTGACTTTCTGATAGGGAAGTTGTAAAATTAGGTTTTCATAATTCAGAATTATCTGAATATTGAAAAGTTTATTTAGAAAGAGGTCTGTTTTATGACTGAAAATATAGAACAACAATCGAATTGGCGAACTAAGCTAAAAGCGCTTGGTCCAGGTATCTTGATGGCTTCTGCCGCGGTTGGCGGCTCACACATTGTATCCTCTGCATAAGCAGGAGCTATCTATGGCTGGCAATTAGCACTAGTGATTCTTCTCATCAATATTTTCAAATACCCATTTTTCCGTTTTGGGTCACAATATACCATGGAAAATGACAAGAGTTTGATTGAAGGATATGCCGAAAAAGGTAAAGGTTAGTTAGCGATTTTCTTTGTTTTGAATATTTTCTCAGCTATCGTTAACATAGCAGGGGTTGGTATTCTTTGTGCAGCTATTCTTTACAACATTTTTCCAAATGGATTTGGGCTAAGCATTTCTCAATTAACAACAATTATCATCGTGATTATTTGGGCGATGTTGTTGATTGGCGGTTACAAATTCCTTGATTCGTTAGCAAAATGGGTCATGACAGCCTTGACAATTGCGACTGTTGTAGCTGTGGTTATTGTTCTATTTAAACACCGTGAATACGCACCAGATTTTGAAGCTCCTACGCCTTGGCGTATGGCAGCTCTGCCATTTATTGTATCATTGATGGGGTGGATGCCTTGCCCGATTGAAATTTCAGCAATCAACTCAATGTGGTCTGTCGAAAAGCGCAAACAAGTCAAAATGTCAGAAGCAGATGCTATTTTTGATTTCAATACTGGTTATATCGGAACAGCCATTTTAGCCCTCATTTTCTGTGCTTTGGGTGCCCTTATTCAATTTGGTTCAAGTGAAGAAGTACAAAGCGCTTCAGCAGCTTACATTGCTCAATTTGTCAATATGTACGCTTCTGTTCTTGGCGAATGGTCTCGTTTCTTGATTACGCTTATTGCTTTCCTATGTATTTTCGGAACGGTTATCACAGTTATTGACGGATATTCACGTGCGAATAACGAAGCGCTCCGTCTGCTTCTTGGCAAAAAGGAAGCTTCTCAAAAAGCACTTTATGGTTGGATGACATTGACAGCGGTTATTGGATTGGTCATTGTTTATCTTTTTGCTGGTAATGTTGCAACAATGCTTCGTTTTGCAATGATTGCATCGTTCATCACAACACCATTCTTTGCTTATCTTAATTATTCATTAGTAAATAACAAAGAACATCAAGTTAAACTTGGCTTAAAAGGTTATCAATCATTGGTCTTGTTTATCTATTTGGTTTCGCTTTATTCTTTATCATCGCATGGCTAACTGGTAACGTCTAATCTTGGTTCTTTGGCTATTTATATATTTGAGCACCTCATGATTATGAGGTGTTTTTTGTTGCATAAATATAATGATGCAACCAAGTTCTTTTAAAACCTTTTTACTTTAAAATGAATATAGTTATGAAGTAAAAACAACTCCCTCATGATAGAAGGAGTTGTTTTGATATTAATCAATCAATGATTATTTAACGAAATCGTTGATTTCTTTTTCGATATTAGCAATTTTAGTTTCTGCATCAGCTAAGTCTGTACCAACCGTAGCAATATAGAATTTGATTTTTGGTTCAGTACCTGAAGGGCGAACGGCAATCCAAGAAGCATCTGCAAGTGTGTATTTCAATACATTGCTTGGTGGAGTTGTCAATTTTTCAACGCCGTTTGCGCTTGTGGCTGTTTGAGCCAAGAAGTCTTCCGTTTTTACAATGTCAGTTGTGTTGAATTGTGCAGGAGCGTTGTCACGGAATTTATCCATGATTTTCTTGATTTCAGCAGCTCCATCAACACCGCTAAGCGTAACTGAGATTGTTTTTTCTGCGAAGTATCCGTATTCTTTATAGATTTCTTCGATACCGTCAGCCAATGTCAAACCACGTGAGCGGTAGTAAGCTGCGATTTCAGCAACGATAAGAACAGCTTGAACGGCATCTTTATCGCGTACGAATGGTTTAATGAGGTAACCGAAGCTTTCTTCGAAACCAAACATGTAAGTGTGATTGTGCTTTTCTTCAAATTCTTGAATTTTTCCAGCGATAAATTTGAAACCGGTCAAGACATTAAACATTGTAGCGCCGTAGCTTTCAGCGATTTTTGTTACCAATTCAGTTGAAACGATTGATTTTGCCAAAGCCGCATTTTCTGGAAGAGTTCCGGCAGTTTTGTGAGCCTCAAGAATGTATTTAGCGATGATAGCACCGATTTGGTTACCAGAAAGGTTACGGTATGAACCGTCTGCTTGACGAATTTCAACACCGAGACGGTCAGCGTCTGGGTCAGTTGCGACAAGAACGTCAGCGTCAACTTTGCGACCAAGTTCTTCAGCAAGAGCAAAAGCTTCTTGGTTTTCTGGGTTTGGAGATTTTACAGTAGAGAAATCTGGGTCTGGAACAGCTTGAGCTTCAACAACTTGAACTGAATCAAAACCAGCTTGAGCAAGTACACGACGAGCAAGCATTTCACCAGTACCATGAAGTGGTGTGTAAACAATCTTCATGTCTTTACCGTATTCATCAATCAATTTTTGGTTGATGTTAACATCTTTAACTTCTTTAAGGTATTCAGCATCAACAGCTTCACCGATAGCTTCGATAAGACCAGAAGTCTTGCTTTCTTCAAGGTCAGCCAATTCGATAGCAAATGGATCTTCAATAGCACGGATAAAGTCAGTCAAAGCATCAGCATCAGCTGGTGGCATTTGTCCACCGTCTTCACCATAAACTTTGTAACCGTTAAATGGAGCTGGGTTATGACTAGCAGTTACCATGATGCCTGCAAATGTCCCAAGATGACGAACTGCAAATGACAATTCTGGTGTTGGACGAAGTGACTCAAAGACATAAGCTTTAATACCATGTTTTGCTAAAACTTGAGCAGATTCAAATGCGAATTCTGGTGAGAAGTGGCGAGAATCGTAAGCAATCGCAACACCACGTTTTTTAACATCTTCACCTTTAGTTTCGATGAGTTTCGCCAAACCTTCAGTTGCTTGGCGGACAACGTAGATGTTAATGCGGTTAGTACCAGCACCAATGATACCACGCATACCTGCAGTACCGAACTCAAGATTTGTGTAGAAGGCATCTTCTTTGGTCTTCTCATCCATGGCTACTAATTCTTCGCGGAGATAGTCAGGTAGTTCCGCAAAGTCAAGCCATTTTTGATAGTTTTCAGTGTAAGTCATAGTGGAACTCCTTTTATCTGTTCTTCTAAACGCTTTCATTATACCACTTTGTAAAAGATTTTTCTAGTCCTAATTTGAGATAAGTGAATATATTGATATATAAGGGGTTTGAGGGATTTTTCCGAAGATTACACAAACGGTTGCCCAATCCTTAAAAACACTTACTTTTTTGTGAAAAAACTTGAAAATTTTACTAGCTTTAAGTAAAAAATCACAAGCTTTTTAGCCCATGATTTTCAACGTTAATTTTTAATTTTTTGTAAACTTGGAACAAGCACAAGTGTTAGGATGGCAGAACTAATCATTTCAGCGTTAGCATTTGTTCCGAAAACAACAGCAAGCAGAACTTGGATGTTTCCGTTATAGACGTTTGAGAAGAGTAGGAAAATGCCTCCTAAAACGAAAATGGTATTTGTCATCGAACCAATCGCACCAGCGATAACGAGTCCAGTTCTATTATGTAGCCATTTATAAACAAAATAAGGTGTTATACCGATTAGAATACGTGGAACAAGAGCAATGATTAGTGAAGCAAAATTCCCGTTTTCAACAAATGGAGAAAAGAGATAACTTGTTGGTAACAATGTCAGAGTGTTTACGGTAACACTCATAATCCCCATTAATCCACCTAGGATAGCGCCAATTCGTGGTCCATAGACAATAGAAGCAATAATAACTGGAACATGCACGAGCGTAGGCTTGATCGGAACAGGCCAAAGGTTAAACACTAAACTTGTTAGAAAATTTATCACAAGCATAATAGCAAAGAAGATAGCAATAATAGCAACATCGGTTGCTGCTTTATTTTTTTTCATGATACCTCCTAAATGGGCTGAAAAATGTAGCATCTGGAATTTTTAGTTTTTCAAATGCCTGATTCATTATACAAATTTAAAACTGTCTTGACAAGTATCGATTTTGATTTTTAGTTCTCAATGGTGTCTTGAATTTTTTGAATGATAGCGTCTAATCCAGCAAGAGCACCACGTCCAACATCACCGCAGGCAAGCATGCTTGAACGCGGTTCAATTTCTTGATAACCGACTTCTTGCAAGTTTTGTAAATTGCGTTGCGTTAGTGGATTGTCATACATCTTGGTATTCATAGCTGGCGCAATCAATTTTGGAGTATCTGTCGGCAAAGCTAGCGCAGTTGCTGTGACAATATTATCTGCGATACCATGAGCTAATTTAGCGATTGTATTAGCAGAAGCAGGAGCAACTACGAATAAGTCGGCTTGTTTTGCTAGTTCAATATGATTAACAACTTTTGGGTCGTCTTCTTTCATAACATCAAGATGAACAGCTTTTTTTGATAAAACTTGCAATGTTAGTGGCGTTATAAATTGCGTTGCGGCTTCAGTCATTAAAACGTGCACTTGATACCCTAATTGGGTTAACTGATTGCTTAAATCAGCTGCTTTATAGGCAGAAATACTCCCTGAAACAGCCAGTACGATTGTTTTAGTCATGATTTGTCACCCTTTCAAAAATTAATTTAGCCAGCTCAGTTTTTGTTTCGGCTTCGGTTACATCGTCTTCACTGAGTAAATAAGCGTGATGCTGTGTCCCATTGATTTCATTTAAATCATTGGCGACGATATAGTGTGCTTTATTTTTCTTCAAACTAGCACGCGCCACCGCAAACAATTCATCCTTGCTGACGTTAACCAACAATTTAAAGCCAATCAGCATGATATCAGGATTCCATATTTTGACCAAACTGATAACCTTCGGTGTTTTCTTCAAAAAGAGGACTTGATAGTCTGCTTTAGATGAAATTTTTGATTCAGTTTTTTGCTGTGTCAGCAAATCTGGAATATGCTCGGCGTTTTCAACCTCATCTAAATCAGTCATATAGACAGGAGTGTAATCAGACACAGCCATGCTATGAATAAAAACGTCATGTGTTTTAACAAGTGGCTCTAAAGTTTCAACCAAACTGTCAACATTTGAGACAATATAGGTTGTCAAATGTGGCTGTTTTTGTGGTTTGACAGCTCCTTTGGTTGTTACTAAAGTTACCTCATGTCCATTTTCTAAAAATATTTCTGCAATGTATTTTCCTAAACTTCCTGTTGCGTGATTAGTAATGCCGCGAACAGAATCGATTTTTTCGGTTGTTCCACCAGATGTGATTAAGATTTTCATAGATTTATTGTACACAAAAACATTTTTTTCGTAAATTGTTTAATAGAAAATCAAGAATTAAGTTTTCTTTTAGCTATTTTTCAGAAAATCTTTAGCCAAATTCGATAGACTTAATTAAGCTTACGTTGCATGAAAGGAGGAGGTGATGAGCTTTCTAAAAAAACATGCTTACACTTTGTTGTTTAGCGCAGCTTTATTATCTGTAAATGTTTATGTTCTTTTGAAAACATTTGTGATACCATCAGCGGTAACCAAAGTTGCTGCAGAAACAAGTAGCACGACGGCATCGACAGATACTGGTGAAGCGACGACAACAGACACTTCATATCAAGATGACAATATCTCTATCACCATTACAACAGGAAATACAAGCAATACAGCGTATTATGTAGCAGATATTACACTTTCTAGTGCAGATTATTTAAAAACAGCGTTAGCACAGGATACTTTTGGGACGAATATTACAGAAACCACGTCTAGTATAGCTTCAAGTAAAAATGCTATTTTTTTCCAATGGCGCTATCGATATTTATAATTCAACCCTTAATTTAACTTCTACCGAAGATTCATTCCGATAATGACGAAGATACTTCTTTAGGAAATATCTACATTCAATCAGGAAATATTACCATTAATGCAGGTGATGACGTATCCACGCTTCTAATGACTTGGTGATTGATGGCGAAACAATCGATATTCAATCATGTGTCGAAGGTTTGGAAAGTAAGACTATCACAATCAATGACGGTACTATCTCAATTAACGCCTCAGATGACGGTATCAATGCGACAGACTGGGCATTTACAGGTGACGAAATGGAAGCACAAGATGGCGTTCTCATCACAATCAATGGCGGGGATATTACAATTAATATGGCAGACGGTGACACAGACGGTATTGACTCAAACGGTGATTTAGTAGTTAACGGTGGAACAATTAATATCACTGGACAATCAGCCTTTGACTTCAGTAGTAATGCAACTTACAATGCAATGGCGGAACTTTGATTGTCAACGGTGAAACAGAAATTACTGAAAGTGGACTTGGTGCCGGCGGAGGTCCTGGTGGATTTTAAGAAATAGTTTTGGGTTCACAAGAAGAAAGGAATCTCTATTATGTACATTGTCATTCCAGCTTATGAACCAGACCGGCGGCTTGTTCAAGTCGTGCAAGATATCAAAAAAGAACTTCAAGCAGATATCGTTGTTGTCAATGATGGTAGCGACGCTTCTTATGACACGTTTTATCATCAAGTTGAACAACTTGGGGCTACGGTGCTGATTCACCCCAACAATCTTAGAAAAGGTGCAGCGCTCAAGACAGCTTTTACGCATATTCAAACCGTATTTGTCAATAATGATATTATGATTACGGTTGATAGTGATGGGCAACATTTAATTAAAGGTATAGTCAAAGTTGCACGTGCGACGCAACATCATCCAGAAAGCATCGTCCTTGGTGTGCGTGCTTTTGTCGGAAAAGTGCCTGCTAGAAGCCGTTTTGGAAATAAAGTAACCGCTCAACTTTTCCGATTAGTGACAGGAGTAGCCATTGCTGATACTCAAACTGGCTTACGTGGTTTATCGACAGAATTAATCCCTTAGCTGTTATCGCTAAAAGGCGAACGTTTCGAGTATGAATTTAATATGTTGCTTGAAGCGGATCAGAGCGGCTATGACATTCATGAAGTTCCAATCGAAACGGTCTATATCGAAGGGAACGAAAGCTCTCATTTTCGACCAATTCAAGATTCTGTTCGGATTTACAGCCCGTTTTTAAAATTCTCTGGCGCGTCTATTTTAGCAGCGATAGTTGATGCATTAGCATTATTTACGCTGGTCGCTTTAACTAAAAATCTCTTAATTTCTGTTATTTTAGCGCGTCTTATCAGTGCAACAACCCAATGCTTACTAAATGCAAATCTTGTCTTCAATCGAAGTAATCCACTTTTGATCTCGATTGTTCGGTATTTCCTATTAGGCGCTGTCATTTTGACTTGTAATTATTTTATGTTAAAAGTTCTGATTAGCATTGAACTTGGTTTAATTCTCTCAAAACTTTTGACCGAGACAATCCTCTTTATCCTAAGTTATCGTGTTTAACAAAAATTTGTTTTCAATTAATTTAAAATTATTTTTCTAAATTTCATAAACATAAAACACGAACGTTGATATTTATCCCAAGAAATAACATGCGTTTTTGAAAAAATGTGTTATAATATTTTTATTAATCATTAACTAACTAGAGGAGAATTCCGTGAAATCTGATATCGAAATTGCACAAACTGTCGAACTCAAACCAATCACAGAAATTGTTGAAAAAGTCGGTATTACATTTGATGATATTGAACTTTATGGTAAATACAAAGCCAAATTATCTTTCGATAAAATCAAATCTGTCCAAGAAAATAAACCAGGTAAATTGGTTCTTGTGACAGCGATTAACCCAACACCAGCAGGTGAAGGAAAATCAACAATATCAATCGGTCTTGCTGATGCTTTAAATAAAATCGGCAAAAAAACTATGCTTGCTTTGCGTGAACCATCTCTTGGTCCTGTCATGGGAATCAAAGGTGGAGCAGCAGGTGGTGGTTACGCCCAAGTTCTTCCGATGGAAGATATTAACCTCCACTTTACAGGTGATATGCATGCGATTACGACGGCAAACAATGCCCTTTCAGCAATTATCGATAACCACATGCACCAAGGAAACGAACTAGGTATCGACCAACGCCGTATCATTTGGAAACGTGTCGTTGACCTCAATGACCGCGCCCTTCGTCATGTCACAATTGGTCTTGGCAGCCCTGTTAACGGTATTCCACGTGAAGATGGCTTTGATATCACAGTTGCTTCAGAAATCATGGCAATCTTGTGCTTGGCAACAGATATTAAAGACTTGAAAAAACGTTTGGCAAATATCGTGGTTGCTTACCGTTATGACCGTACACCAGTTTACGTTCGTGATCTTAAAGTCGAAGGTGCTTTGACGCTTATCCTTAAAGACGCCATCAAACCAAACCTTGTTCAAACGATCTACGGAACACCAGCTTTTGTTCACGGCGGACCATTTGCCAACATTGCTCATGGTTGTAACTCAGTTCTTGCAACAGCAACAGCGCTTCGCTTAGCTGATTACACAGTCACAGAAGCAGGTTTTGGTGCTGACCTTGGCGCTGAAAAATTCCTTGATATTAAAACACCAAACCTTCCAACAACACCAGATGTGGTTGTTATTGTTGCTACAATTCGTGCCCTTAAAATGCATGGTGGCGTAGCTAAAACAGATCTTGGTGAAGAAAATGTTGAAGCGGTTCGCACTGGATTTGCTAACCTTAAACGCCACGTTGAAAATGTTCGTAAATTTGGCGTACCAGCAGTTGTAGCAATCAATGAATTTGTCGCAGATACTGAAGCTGAAATCGCTGTGCTTAAAGAACTTTGCGCTGAAATCAACGTTCCAGTAGAACTTGCTAGCGTTTGGGCAAATGGGGCTGACGGCGGTGTCGACCTTGCCAATGCTGTTGTTAATGCTGTTGAAAATGGTAATGCCGATTACAAACGCCTTTATTCAGACGAAGATTCTCTTGAAGAAAAAGTCACTAAGATTGTGACTGAAATCTATGGCGGTGCCAAAGTTATCTTTGGCAAGAAAGTCAAAACACAATTAAAACAATTTGCCCAATTCGGCTGGGATAAATTGCCAGTTTGTATGGCTAAAACACAATACAGCTTCTCTGATAACCAAGCACTCCTCGGAGCACCAGAAGGCTTTAATATCACAATCCGCGAATTTGTACCAAAAACCGGTGCAGGCTTCATCGTCGCTCTCACAGGTGATGTGATGACAATGCCTGGTTTACCTAAAAAACCAGCTGCACTTAACATGGACGTCGCTGAAGACGGTACAGTTATCGGATTGTTCTAAAATTAACATAGTCAAAAAGTCAACCTCGGTTGGCTTTTTTAGTTCAGGTTTTTCAATAGAAAAACGAAGTGGAAAATATGATATAATGGTTAACAAGAACAGATGAACATGGAGGTTATTTATGATTATCGAAAATAAAAACAAAGATAAAGCTATGCGCTTGTTGGACAAGAGCCGACGTAGTTTTCTTCGAGGGATTTTTAGTCGAACAACCGTTATTTCTGTTTTCTTGATACTGCAACTATTTTTCTTGATAGCTTCCTTTATTTGGATTGATCAATACCGCATTTGGATGGAAATTATCGAGCGCGCTTTGGCTATTACAGTTGTTTTATATTTGGTAAATAGTGAAATGGATGCTCTCTCGCGCGTTACATGGCTGATTTTGGTTATGATTGCGCCATTATTAGGGTCACTTTTTCTCATTTATACCAAACTTGACTGGAGCTATCGTGGGCTTAAGCGACAAATGAATGAATTGGTTGATAGCAGTGCTGAATATTTGCCAGACAATCAAGAGATTTTGAAAGCTTTAAAAGATAACACATCGACGACTTATCATTTGGTACAATATTTTGAACGTAGCCGTGGAAATTTCCCAGCTTATCAAAATACAGAGGTCACTTATTTTCCGATTGGTGAAGCTTTTTTTGAAGAATTAAAAAAACAGCTACTTAAAGCCGAAAAGTACATTTTTATGGAATTTTTCATCATCGCTGAGGGAGTTATGTGGGGTGAAATTCTTAGTATTCTCGAGCAAAAAGTGAAAGAAGGCGTTGAAGTTCGTGTTCTTTATGATGGCATGATTGAATTTTCAACCTTGTCTTTTGACTACACACAACGTTTGAAAAAACTAGGAATTCAAGCAAAGGCATTTTTACCGATTTCACCATTTATCTCGACTTATTATAATTACCGTGACCACCGAAAAATCATTGTTATCGACGGTAAAGTCGGCTTCACAGGTGGCGTGAATTTGGCAGATGAATACATTAATAAATTAGAACGTTTTGGTCATTGGAAAGATACTGCAATCATGCTTGAGGGCGAAGCTGTTAACAGTTTTGTCGTGCTCTTCTTGCAAATGTGGTCTGTAACCGAAAAAGAATTGGTTATCGAACCTTATCTAGTTGAACATGATAAATCAAGGCGTGCCAACGGTTATGTCATTCCTTATGGAGATTCTCCTTTGGATACCGATAAAGTAGGAGAAAATGTTTATATCGACATCCTCAACCACGCCAGAGATTACGTTTATATCATGACACCTTACCTGATTTTGGATAGTGAAATGGAGCATGCTATCTGCTTTGCGGCTGAACGTGGTGTAGATGTCCGAATTATTATGCCAGGAATTCCTGACAAACCAATTCCATATGCTCTAGCTAGGACTTATTTCAGCAAACTCATGCGCTCTGGTGTTAAAATTTACCTTTATAAACCAGGTTTTGTTCATGCTAAAGTCTTTATTAGCGATGATAGCAAGGCTGTTGTTGGGACAATTAACCTTGATTACCGTAGTTTGTATCACCATTTTGAATGTGCTACCTATATGTACAAAGTTGATGCCATTCAGGATATTTATAAGGACTGTATGCAAACCTTAAAAGACTGCAAACGCGTTACCCCTGAAATGGTTAACAACCGCCCAGCACACGAAAAAATCATCGGACTCCTTGTCAAAACCATCGCACCGTTGATGTAGGAGTAGCTCTTTGCAAATCTTACTATCTGTGATATACTAGTTGCATGCGATGAGCCGAATTAACTCGATTTGAGAGTTTATTTGCGCAGAGGAGGTCATTCTAGTTCGACTAGAAACGCAGGAGCGGACCTTGACAATTTGTGTGAACCTTTTTGTCACACTCGTTTGAGTGCCTCGTCTCCCTACTTTTTGGTAGGGAGTTTTTTTGTTGTCAAAATATTTTTAAAATTCAGTCTTTTCTTTTACCTCAAAAAATTGTATAATGTATCTACTATAATTTTTTAGAAAATTGAGAATAGTACACTATTTTTCAGGAAGAGGTATTGAAATGGGCTATACAGTCGCTGTCGTTGGTGCCACAGGCGCCGTTGGAACTCGCATGATTCAACAATTAGAACAATCAACACTCCCTATTGCCAAAGTACGTCTTTTGTCATCTTCACGTTCTGCTGGAAAAGTATTGAAGTATAAGGGACAAGATGTTACTGTTGAATTGACAACCGAAGATTCATTTGAAGGCGTTGATATTGCTCTTTTCTCTGCAGGTGGTTCTGTGTCAGCGAAATTCGCTCCATATGCTGTTAAAGCAGGAGCGGTTGTTGTCGATAACACATCATATTTCCGTCAAAATCCAGATGTGCCACTGGTCGTACCTGAAGTCAATGCTCACGCTTTGGATGCTCACAACGGTATCATTGCTTCTCCAAACTGTTCAACTATCCAAATGATGGTTGCTTTGGAACCTGTCCGCCAAAAATGGGGCTTGAGCCGTATTATCATCTCAACGTACCAAGCCGTATCTGGTGCAGGTCAATCAGCTATTAACGAAACTATTCGTGAAATCAAAGAAGTAGTCAATGACGGTGCTGAACCAAAAGATGTTCACGCTGATATTTTGCCATGCGGTGGTGATAAGAAACACTTCCCAATCGCATTTAACGCTCTTGCGCAAATTGATGTCTTTACTGACAATGACTACACTTACGAAGAAATGAAAATGACAAACGAAACGAAGAAAATCATGGAAGAACCAGACCTTCCAGTTTCTGCAACTTGTGTTCGTGTGCCAGTTCTTTTCTCTCATTCCGAATCTGTTTACATCGAAACAAAAGAAGTAGCGCCAATTGAAGAACTTAAAGCGGCAATTGCTGCCTTCCCAGGAGCTGTCCTTGAAGATGATGTTGCTAATCAAGTTTACCCACAAGCTGCTAATGCTATTGGCAAACGCGAAACATTCGTTGGTCGTATCCGTAAAGACTTAGACGTTGAAAATGGTATCCATATGTGGGTTGTTTCAGACAACCTTCTTAAAGGTGCAGCATGGAATTCTGTTCAAATTGCTGAGACTCTCCATAAACGTGGTCTTGTACACCCAACTAAAGAGCTTAAATTTGAACTCAAATAATCATAAATAACTCAAGTCAGTTTCCTAGGAGACTGGTCTTTGAGCGTATTTACTCTAAACAAATCCCTAAATCTCACACAATTAACAGAATAGGAGATTACTATGGCTATTGAAGATTTAAGAAATGTAAAAATCATCACTGCGATGATTACCCCATTTAATGCCGACGAATCAATTAATTTTGACGCTCTGCCAAAACTTGTTGAACATTTGCTTGCTCACCACACTGACGGAATCTTGTTAGCGGGAACAACTGCTGAAAGTCCAACACTAACCCACGATAAAGAATTAAAGCTTTTCGCTGCTGTTAAAAAATCGTTAATGGTCGTGTGCCGTTAATCGCTGGTGTTGGTACAAATGACACACGTGATTCTATCGAATTTGCGCACCAGAAGAACGCGTTATCATTTGGTGGCTTTGCTGCTGGTCTTGCTATTGTTCCTTATTATAACAAACCATCTCAAGAAGGTATGTATCAACATTTTAAAGCAATTGCCGATGCGAGTGAGCTTCCAATTATCATTTATAATATTCCTGGTCGTGTTGTTGAAATGACACCAGAAACCATGTTGCGTTTGGTTGAACACCCCAATATTATTGGTGTGAAAGAATGTACAAGCCTTGCTAATATGGCTTACCTTATCGAGCACAAGCCTGATGATTTCTTGATTTATACAGGTGAGGACGGCGACGCTTTTCATGCGATGAATCTTGGGGTTGACGGTGTTATTTTTGTTGCCTCTCACGTTAACGATGACGAAATGCTTACAGCGATTGAAAATAGCGATATAAAAAAAGCAGCAGCTATTCAACGTCAATTCATTCCGAAAGTCAATGCATTATTCTCTTATCCTAGTCCTACACCAGTCAAAGCGGTGTTGAATTACCTTGGATTTGAAGCTGGTCCATTGCGTTTACCATTGGTATCATGCCCACCAGAAGATGCGAAACGCATTATTGACGTTGTCATTGACGATGATGTTGAAGCTACCAAAGAAACAGTCACAGGTGTTTTACGTCCAGATTATTAATATAAACATAAGAATCCTCAGAAAGCTAAATTTCTGGGGATTCTTTGCATTATATATTAGATTATTTTGCAATAATATTTAGCGTTTCTGATAAATAAATATCATTTGGAATTTGGATAAAACACTTTTGAGGAGTTGTCAGATAACTATTTTCTAAATAATTGATTTTATTGGTGAATTTGAGTTCTCCTAAATGTCTATCTTGCGGCAATTCAATCAAAAGGTACTGGAGCGATGCGCTGTAATGCTGAATATTTGGAAATTGTGAGAGAAGCACGGTCGTTTTAGCAACTTGTTCATGAAAGACCTGACTCAGATAATTCAGATTTTTTTCAAACATGCCACTATCCAAATAGAGAGACAAGGCTTTTTGCATAATGAGATTGGTGTCATAGTCAATCATTTTTTTGTGTTCTAGAAAAGCTTGCATTAGTGGCTGAGGAAGCACAATTGTCCCAAGACGCAAAGCTGGGAAAATGGTCATTGAAAATGATTTTAAGTAGATAACATGACCTGACGTATCATAATAATGCAAGGGTAAATCCGTTGATTTCGTGAAATCTCCCATGTAATCATCTTCGATGATGTAAACGTCATATTTTTGAGCTAATTCTACAATTTTTTGCTTTTCAGTTGCGGTATAAGATAGCCCGAGTGGGTTTGAAAATCGTGAAATCGTGTAGAAAAACTTGATGTCTTGCATTTTAAACAATCGTTCTAATGTCGTCAAATCAATGCCATTAAAATCACGCTCAATCGTCTGGTAAGGAAGATTTTGTGAAGTCACCAAATCAATCATACGGTGATAAGTCGGCTGTTCTAAGAGAATCGTTGTCTTTTTATTTGGAAATGAAACTTGTGAAAGAATATAAAGTGCTTGTTGGGTTCCTGAAGTGACTAAAATCTCGTTTTCCTTAGCATAAATAGCCCCTTTTTCCAAGTAGTTTTTTAAGGATAGAATTAATTCTTGCAACCCTTGTTGTTGATAGTAGTAGTTAAAAAGGTAATTTTCGCGATTAACTAACGTTTCTGTCAAACACGTCGTGAAATCCTCGTACGCCATGTTATTATATTCTGTCAAACTCAAATTAAGCGGCTCTTCTTTTTGACTTTTGCCTTCAAGAACGTAATAACCGCTCTTGTTAACAGCATAGATGTAATTTTTAAATTTGAGTTCCAAGAGTGCTCGTTGTACCGTGTCTTTGCTACAATGATAAGTTTGACTAAGGGCACGAATTGAAGGGATTTTATCCCCTTTTTTTAAGATTCCAGATTCGATTTGTTCTACAATAGCCGTCATGATTTCTTGATATTTACTTGTCATAGACTGTCCCCATACAGTTTTTAATTGTTTCTATTGTATTATAAATTGAATTTTCTTACAATATTTTTAATCTCTTAATCTAAAGATATCACTATTTTAGAGAAAAGATTAGAAAGTTGCTTTTTATGAAGAAACCTACAAAGTCAGTTATCGTTGCCAATGATATTGTCGGTTTGGGCAAGGTCGCCTTGTCAACGGCTTTACCTGTTTTGTCAGCTTGTCAGATTGAGGTCATTCCGTTGCCAACAGTGCTTTTATCGTCGCATACAGGTGGTTTTGAAAATATTAGTATTACAGAATTGAATCAAGCGGCAACAGGCTTTTTAACCCAGTGGAATACCTTAAATTTTTCTGTTGATGGCTTGGTGACTGGGTATTTCAACTCTCAAGAACAATTGCATCAAATAGCAAAATTTGCTAAACAAAGAAAACTGGCACGTTTTGTTGACCCTATCATGGCTGACAATGGGCGTTTGTATGTAGGTTATCAGCAAGATTTTGTGACCGTCATGCAGCAATTTTGCCAGAATGCTGATGTCATTACGCCAAACATTACTGAAGCTTGTTTACTAGCAGATGTTCCTTATCTCGGTGAAGATTATACAAGAAGAGATATTGAAGAATTGCTTTTAAGGCTAGAAAAATTTCATAATAAGCACGTGATTTTAACGGGTGTTTCTTTTGAAGCAGAGCAAATCGGATTAGCACATTTCAATCAGCAGAGCGACAACATTACTTATCATATGTCTAGGGCTTATCCGCATCATTTTTTTGGAACAGGTGATTTATTGTGTGCTGTTTTGGGAGCTGGTTATTTTCATGGCTTATCGTTGGATAAAACAGCAGAAGTAGCGCTTGATTTTATTGATAAAACCTTGCAATTGACTTTAGAGTTGAAACGAGATTTGAAATTAGGACTTTGTTATGAACCTTATTTGTTGGATTTAGCCATTCAAATGAAGCGCTTGAAGGAGGAAAAAGAATGAAACATCTCACTACACGTCAACTTGTCGAATTAAGCTTATATGCGGCTTTAATTTTCATTAGTGTCCAATTTTTGCGTATTCCTCTTGGAGCTCAATTTGTCCATTTCGGAAATGCTTTAGTGGTTGTTGCTGTTTTACTTTACGGTTCACGATTAGGTGCGCTAGTAGCAGCTATCGGACTAGGTTTATTCGATGTGTTAAATGGATACGCTGCAGAAGTTTGGATTACCATATTAGAGTCTTTGATAGTTTGTCTGGTTCTTCATTTTGTGTTTGAAAAATTAATGCACTCTGATGATAAAACGCGCAACGTTATCATTGTTGGGATTGTTGCAGCGATAACAAAAATTATTAGCAACCTTGTCAAATACACGGTTATTAATAGCATTGTCGGTGGTCTCCGGTTTCAAGTTGCTTTCCTAGCAGCCTTGGTTAAAATCGGTGGCACATTCGGTTCAGCTCTGGTAACGATTGCCTCTGTTCCAATTCTCTACCCAATTCTCAAACAAATCTTTTCACATCACGCACAACCCAAAACCATTTCTGAATGATTTTTCAAGCTCTTGAACAAGAGCTTTTTTAATTACTGAAAATCAACGTTTTCATAAAAGAAAGCATTGATTTAGGCTTTAAAATCATGCTATAATTGAAAAGATTATTTGAAAATTAGGCTGCTAGCGCAGCTATTTTCAATAAAAAACGAATGGAAGTATATAAGTAATGAGTATTTTAGAAGTTAAACATTTAAGTCATGGTTTTGGTGAGCGCACGATTTTTGAGGATGTCTCATTTCGTCTGTTAAAAGGGGAGCATATCGGTCTTGTCGGAGCCAATGGTGAAGGAAAATCAACCTTTATGAGCATTGTTACTGGTCATTTGCAACCAGATGAGGGAAAAGTAGAGTGGTCAAAATACGTAACGGCAGGTTATTTGGATCAACACACGGTTCTTGAGGCAGGAATGAGCGTGCGTGACGTTTTGCGAACAGCTTTTGATGAGCTTTTCAAGACAGAAGCACGTATCAACGAGATTTATATGTCTATGGCGGATGATGGCGCTGATATGGACGCTTTGATTGAAGAAGTAGGGGAACTACAAGAACGTCTGGAATCACGTGATTTTTACACCTTAGACGCTAAAATCGATGAAGTCGCGCGTGCCCTTGGTGTGATGGATTTTGGTATGGATTCTGATGTTACCGAACTTTCTGGCGGGCAACGTACTAAGGTGTTATTGGCAAAACTGTTGCTTGAAAAGCCAGATATCTTACTTTTGGACGAACCGACTAACTACCTTGATGCCGAACACATCGAATGGTTGAAACGTTATTTACAGAATTACGAGAATGCCTTTGTCTTGATTTCACATGACATTCCATTCTTAAATGATGTTATCAATATCGTTTATCATGTGGAAAATCATGATTTGGTGCGTTATACTGGTGATTATGATAATTTCCAAGCTGTTTATGCCATGAAAAGAGCACAATTAGAAGCAGCTTATGAACGTCAACAGAAAGAAATCGCAGACTTGCAAGACTTTGTTAATCGTAACAAGGCGCGTGTTGCAACACGTAATATGGCAATGTCACGTCAGAAAAAATTGGATAAGATGGAACGCATCGAATTACAATCTGAAAAGCCGAAACCCTCTTTTGAATTTAAAGAGTCACGTACACCAAGTCGTTTCATCTTCCAGACACAAAATTTAGAAATTGGTTATAACCACCCATTGACAAAACCACTCAATCTCACTTTTGAGCGCAATCAGAAAGTGGCTATCATTGGTGCCAATGGTATCGGTAAAACGACTTTGTTGAAAAGCTTGCTTGGTATTATCCCGCCAATTTCAGGTAGTGTTGAACGTGGCGATTATATCGAACTTGGTTATTTTGAACAAGAAGTTGTAGCAGGAAATCGTCAAACGCCGCTGGAAGCTGTTTGGGATGCTTTCCCAGCGCTCAATCAAGCAGAAGTTCGTGCAGCACTTGCACATTGTGGATTGACTTCAAAACATATCGAAAGTCAAATTCAGGTGCTCTCAGGTGGTGAGCAAGCCAAAGTTCGCTTCTGTTTATTAATGAATCGTGAAAATAACGTTCTTGTCCTTGACGAACCAACCAACCACTTGGACGTTGATGCCAAAGAAGAACTCAAACGTGCCCTACAAACCTACAAAGGAAGCATTCTCATGGTTTGTCACGAACCTGATTTTTACGAAGGCTGGACAGAAGTCTGGGACTTTAACGAACTTATGTAACATATAGAAAAAAGAGACATTGCATCTCTTTTTTTGATTTTCTGAACAAATTCAGTCAAGATAAATCTGCACGGCCTGATTGGGTAAAAGACGCTTTTGCTAAAGGTTACTTGCATTGGTTAGACAACCATCTTCGTATTTTAATGGCAGGACTTAATTCTTCGACTACTGAAAATCTAAAAACAGGGGCGTTTTTTACTCTTTATTTTTGATAATATTTTCACGACGGTCAACTAACAGAGCGAAGCGGTCTTCGGTTGATTTTTCTTTATAAATGCTAGATGTCGTTTCAAAGGTGAATTTTTCTGAAGCGAGTTCTTTTGATGTGGCTTGATAAATACGCCATTTATCTTTGTGATTTGAAACGGCAAGCAGAGCTTCAAGAACCAAAACAAGGCACGAAACAATAACAACAAGCAGTTTAAAGCAAGGAATTGGAAGGCTTGCTAAAATCGGAACAAGTGCCAAAACAATGATTTGAATCACCTTAAAAACAATAAACTACGCACGGTGAAAGTGACTCTTTTTCTCGTAAGCAGCGATTTCTTTAGTTAAACGTTCCGTCAAGTAAGTTTCAATTGTCATTTCAGTATAATCGTCCATCTTATCTCCTTTAGTAAGCCTTTTGATACGTTTTCATTGTATCGCCTTGGCAAAAGATGGTCAAGAATGAATAGATTTTTCTGATTATGACAATAGCTGCGCAGCAAGCTTTTCCCCATAATCAGAAATAGTTTATGGTATAATAGAAAATGATTTGATAGTTGCTTTTAATTGCAATAAAAACTAAAGAATGATAATAAAATATAAGTTTTAACACTTATCGCTGAAAGGAATTTATTTTACATGGCTAACATCCAATGGTTTCCCGGGCATATGTCAAAAGCACGCCGACAAGTTCAGGAAAATCTGAAACACGTTGATTTTGTGACAATTTTGGTTGACGCTCGTTTGCCACTATCAAGCCAAAATCCAATGTTAACCAAAATCGTCGGAGATAAACCGAAATTGATGATTCTGAACAAAGCCGATCTTGCTGATAGCAATCGAACAAAAGAATGGCGTAACTATTTTGAAAAACAAGGCATCAAAACCCTAGCTGTTAATTCAAAAGAACAAGCTACTGTAAAATTGGTAACCGATGCCGCCAAATCACTAATGGCTGATAAATTAGGTAAATTACGTGAACGTGGCATTCAAAAAGAAACCTTGCGCACAATGATTATCGGTATTCCAAACGCTGGTAAATCAACATTAATGAATCGTTTGGCAGGTAAAAAAATTGCAGTTGTTGGTAATAAACCAGGGGTTACTAAAGGTCAACAATGGCTTAAGTCTAATAAAGACTTGGAAATCCTAGATACCCCAGGGATTCTTTGGCCAAAATTTGAAGATGAAGTAGTAGGACTCAAACTCGCCTTAACAGGTGCTATCAAGGACCAGCTTTTGCCAATGGATGAGGTAACAATTTTCGGGCTTAATTTCTTTAAAAAATACTATCCAGAACGTCTTGTTGAACACTTCAAAGGTATCAACTTAGAAGAAGCGCCTGAGATTATTATGGTTATGACTCAAAAATTGGGCTTTCGTGATGATTATGACCGTTTTTACAGTCTTTTTGTTAAAGATGTTCGCGAAGGCAAACTTGGTCGTTACACTCTGGATGTCGTAGGAGAAATTGAAAATGGCGACCGTTAAAGAAATCAAAGAAGCGCTAGCGGCGATTGAGAGCCTTGATGACGCACGCTGGCAAGTTTATAAGTCAGATAGTCGTGCAGGTGTCCAAAAGGCGATTCAGCAGCGTAAAAAAGCCATTCAGGCGGATATCGATGAGGACTTGCGCTTGGAAAATATGCTGCGCTACGAAAAAGAACTTTATCAACAGGGTTACCAAACCATTGCTGGGATTGACGAAGTTGGTAGAGGACCATTAGCAGGGCCTGTTGTCACAGCGTGCGTTATTCTTCCAAAAAATTGTAAAATTAAACACCTCAATGATTCTAAAAAAATTCCTAAGAAGTACCATGAGGAAATTTATCACGAAATCCTTGCGCGTGCTCTAGGGATTGGAATCGGAATTGTTGACAATAATGTCATTGACCAGATTAATATCTACGAAGCTACAAAAGTCGGTATGTTGCAAGCCATTAATCAACTGAAAGGTGAGGTGACAAAACCTGATTATCTTTTAATTGATGCCATGCATTTGGAAACTTCGATCCCACAACAATCACTCATCAAAGGTGATGCCAACTCCTTATCAATTGCAGCGGCTTCTATCGTTGCTAAAGTAACACGTGACCGCATGATGGCTGACTATGCCAATGATTATCCTGGGTATGGCTTTGAAAAAAACGTTGGCTATGGAACCAAAGAGCACTTAGAAGGCCTAAAAAAATATGGCATCACACCAATTCACCGTAAAACATTCGAACCAATAAAATCCACGCTAAAGGAGTCTTAATATGACAAGCGAAAAAGGAAAAATGTTTGCTGGGCAACTATACGATGCTGGAGATGCAGAGCTAACTGCCATGCGTCTGGAAGCACGCGAAAAATGAAGTTGTTCAATAACGAGGACGACCGTGATAAGCAAAGAGAAATTATAAAAACTCTGTTTGGGTCAACAGATGAAAAATTGACAATGAATCCACGTTTTGTTTGTGATTATGGTTCAAATATTTATGTAGGTGAGAATTTCTATGCGAATTATAACTGTACCATGCTTGATGTCTGTGAGATCACATTGGCGACAACGCAATGTTTGGACCAAATTGTCAATTGTTAACACCGTTACACCCACTTGATGCCAAAGAACGTATCTCAGGTCTTGAATACGGTGCACCAATCACTATCGGAGATAATGCTTGGTTTGGCGGCAGTGTGAGCATTCTACCTGGGGTTACCTTAGGAGACAACGTTGTCGTTGGTGCTGGCGCAGTCGTCACAAAATCTTTTGCCGATAACGTGGTTCTCGCTGGAAATCCTGCAAAAATCATAAAAAACGCTTGATTAATACGTAAAATACACTCACTAAGCCTCGTTTTTCAGGGCTTTTTTTCGAATAATAAATTAGTGAGGTAGAAAACATGAATAATTTTGAATTGTTTAAATTAAAAAAAGCAGGATTAACAAATCTTAATATTTTAGCTATTTTGGATTATCAAGAAAAGCAAGAGAAATCACTATCTTTGCGTAATATGGCAGTCGTCTCAAAATGTAAAAATCCTATCCTTTTTATGGAAAAATACAAAGCACTGGACACCAAAGAATTGCGCAAAGAATTTAATTGTTTTCCTAGTGTTTCCATACTAGATGACGAATACCCATTAGAACTCAAACATTGTTATAATCCACCTGTTTTGCTGTTTTATCAAGGAAATTTAGAATTACTCAATCGCCAAAAAATGGCAGTAGTAGGAGCAAGAACAGCATCAGCAACAGGGACAAAATCCGTACAAAAAATTGTCAAAGAACTCGGGAATCATTTTGTTATCGTTAGTGGATTGGCACGTGGCATTGATACCAGTGCGCATTTATCAGCTCTAAAAAACGGTGGTGCATCGATTGCCGTTATCGGTTGCGGACTGGACGTTTATTATCCCAAAGAAAATAAGCAGTTGCAGGAGTACATGGCTAAAAATCACCTCGTATTAAGTGAGTACCTAGCAGGAGAAGCACCGCTGAAATTCCATTTTCCAGAGCGAAATCGTATTATTGCAGGTTTATCACAAGGCGTTATCGTAGTAGAAGCTAAGCTGCGCTCAGGCAGTTTGATTACATGCGAAAGAGCATTGGAAGAAGGCCGAGACGTTTTTGCCATTCCAGGAAATATTTTAGATGGAAAATCTGATGGCTGTCATCATTTGATAAAAGAGGGCGCAAAATGCGTCACATCAGGTTTTGATATCTTTTCAGAATATCAAATATAAGCAAGTTTTTTTCTATTAAATACAACGTAAGTGGTAAGAGTTTTTAGAATTAGTAATTATAGTAAAAATGGGAGAACAGAGCAATCTGTTGCTCCAAGCACACCAATTGTTCCAAATGTGCCAACAGATTAGTATTTAAGACTATAACTTTTTTTGTTATAGTCTTAATTTTTATCCTAAAATTTGGTATACTTAAAATGTATTAACAAAAGTTAAAGAGGCTCTTTGTCAACTGTAGTGGGTGGCAAAGTTAAGCTCTAGCGAGAACAAATG
>ERZ1026894.461-NODE-461-length-29957-cov-23.807471_pt1 | contig 29957 bp, 29 predicted proteins | sample MGYA00380177_ERZ1026894 | MGnify/ENA primary metagenome ERZ1026894 (study PRJEB33269, sample SAMEA4719813) | human gut metagenome | biome: human-associated habitat; feature: organic feature; material: feces | place: Cameroon | collected 2013-10 ... | reverse complement strand
AATTTCATTGTGATTGGCTTGTTGCCTTCCGCGCTGCCCGGAAAAGTTGAAACCTAACCAAGATAAATGAACGGCTGGGTTATGTTTTCTACTTTTTCAAATTTGCGTACAAAAAGATGAAGTCGGATTTTTCTTTCGATGTTGCGGATTAAGTTCTGTCCGACTTCAGAATTTTGCGTTGTGCTGTTTGGCGACTGCCACTGAAAATGGTCCGGCGTTATGAATTTGTCAGCATAATTTATTGAATCTTTTATGTCCGCATCCTTGTGCAGATTCACAAATAGAAAATAATCTGGCTTTGCGGAAGTTATAAGTCCTTGTCCGCGGAAAGACGAATGAATCTTTGTATAGTCGCATAAAAGAGCCGCGTCGCGCATCGTGTATTTTTGGTAAAGCTTTAAAAACGGCAAAGTTCCGTTTTCAGAATAATCATCTGAGCCGAATTCGTTTTGGTAACGCAAAAGATTGTATTGGATCAAGTCTTCTACCCAAAGTTTCTTTTGTGCGGAAAATCTTGAATTTTCAAGGGAATCGACCGTGTTTTTATTGAATGAAACTGAAGTTCCGTCAAAATTAAAAATCGCCTTTTCGTACCGTGTTTTTTCGCTTGTGTCAAGATATGTTCCGCTAAGCGTCTGGCAGGCATGAACGATAGAAGTTTTATTCACAAAAGAAAGGTATTTTCTTGCCTTTTCTGCAATTTCATCAACAGAAGCAAAGTAATTTTCGGAATTAAAAATTGTTTCTGCGATAATCCATTCTTCCGCGCGTCTTGCAGGCGAATAAAAACTTAGAAGCTGCATAATCTGCCTGAAAGATTCGTCTTCGTTAATCAGAGAAAATTCAGGATGCGATTCTTTTTCAATGTATGCGGCAAAATCAAAATACGTCTTGTAGATCGGGCTGAAAACCGTAAACCGCACAGGATCAATGCTTCCGTCATGCTTTAAGTAATCAACAAGAAACGGGACTTTTCCGCCGCATACATGCTTAAACGAAAAATATGATTCTTTCATATATTTAAGCGACATGAATTTTTCATTTTCAAGCTGGCGCAGAATCTGTTCCTTTGTGATTTTGTCCATGTGAATGTAAGTTCCGTTCGGCAAGTCCGCAAAATCATTCGCAACTTCAAGCTTCAATGAATCGCGGTCGTAATCCTGCTTTCCGTTCAGGGCAATCGCCATCAAGAAAGACTTTTTGTAGTTCCCGATAAAGTCCAGAACTGTTACGAATTCCTTGCCGTCCAGTTTGCGCAAGCCTCGTCCAAGCTGCTGAATAAAAATTATTGAAGAATCAGTAGGACGCAGCAGCAAGACTGTGTTTACTGATGGAATATCAATTCCTTCGTTAAAAATATCGACTGAAAAAATGTATTGAAGCGGAGAATTGTCATCTTCCAAAAGACGCGCATATTTTTCGCGGACTTCAACGCTGTCATCTCCTGAAAGAGCAACCGCAACTTGTCCATTATTTTTTGAAAGTCTTTTGTTAAATTCTTCCGCCATGTATTTAGCATGCTTTACAGTCGCGCAGAATCCAAGAGCTTTTGTCTTTTCGCCATCGTGTCCGTAGAAATTTATTCTTTCAATGATGTAATCAACGCGGCGGTTCACCATGAGCATATTTGCAATTTCTTCTATATATTCGCTTGTTCCTGGCTCGGCCTTAATTTTTGAATAGTCGATTCCTTCCGCATCTGTAAGCCCAAAATAGTGAAAAGGGCAGACTAAATCATGCGAAAGCGCGTCCCTTAGCCGGATTTCTACGGCAACATTGTTGTCAAAAATTGAATATATGTCGCCATTGTCGCTTCGCTCTGGAGTTGCTGTAAGACCGAGCAGAAAATCCGGAGTAAAATATGCAAGAATATTTTTGTAGCTTTCGCTTGACGCATGGTGGGCTTCGTCTAAAACGATATAGTCAAAAGCATTTTTGTCAAATTCCTTGTAATGCCGGCTTAAAGTATCGCGTGTTGCAAAAAGATACTTGCAGTTTTTGTCTTTCTGGCTTCCTGTGAAAAATCCTGATGAATAATTTTCTTCTGTTGCGGAGCAGATTGTGTCAAAAGATTCCTTCGCCTTTTTCAGAATGTCCTCGCGGTGAACAATAAAAAGCAGATGGTTGGGTTTTACCTGCAGCGCGTCAAAGACTGACATGTAGGTTTTTCCGCTTCCGGTTGCGGCGATTGCAAGCGCTTTTTTTGCTCCGGTTTTTCTAAGCCGGTCAAGCTTTACAATCGCTTCCTGTTGCATTTCGTTTGGCTGAATTATGGACGGGGAATTTTCGTCTGTAAAACTGTTGTATGAAAATAAAAGTTTTGATTTCTGCTTTTGCTGGCGTTTTACTTTTGCAAGATAGTCGCGGTAAGAAATCAAAAATTCGTCGGAATATTCTTTTGCCCACGGACTTTGCCAGAGCGTTTCAAATTCGTCAAGAACAGATTTTGTAAAAACTCCGGGCTCCTGCTGCTCCCCGCAGTTTTCATTCTGAAGGACATTCCATTCAACATTCGTCTTTAACGCACGGCCTGTTATGTTTGAGGAGCCTATTATGACAGTCCATTTTTCTGATTCAAGGCTGGTTTTATGGAACAGATAGCCTTTTGCATGAAAGCCGTCATTTTGTGTCGGCGGAACATAAATCTTAAGATGAATATTTTTGAATTTGGAAAGCCGCTCAAGAACTTGCGGGCTTGTCATTTCCTTGTAGGTTGTTGTAAGAATTTCGCCTTGAATATTGCGCGTTTCAAGAGCCTTTAGTGTTTCAAGCAGAACCTGAAGTCCGCCATAAGTTATAAACGCCACGCTTATTTTGAACTGGGAGCAGCCTTCAAGATTTTCAACAAGCTCATTGTAAAAACTGCGGACAGGTCCGTTTGTTATAAGGAAAGATTCTTCCATAATACCGCCGAAACCTTTATTTTGTGGTGAAAAAGTGCTCCAAAAAACGGACGTTTTTTGTGCTGATATTTTCTTCGTTTTTTTGTGATGTTTGCATTGTGTTCATATTTTTCTCAAAACTGAATTATAACAAGAAAATGTCCTTGCGTCAAAATCGTGAAGCAATATCATGAAACCTGCTTCAGATGCGGCAGGGATTGCTACGTGCAAGCTCGCTGCGAGATTTTGCCGGTGCAAAACTCGTTCTTTTACGAGTGCGCTTTTGGCGCACAGACTTGCCTGCGGCAAGGATTGGAACACCTGCGGAGCAGTTCCGAAACGAAGTGGAGGAATGAGCCGCGGCTAGTCGGCGAAGTGTGGAAAGCCTGATTTTTTTGGAGCGGAACGGAGTGAAGCGAGGAAAAAAGCCGCCCGGAAAAATTTTAGCCAAGGAGCTGAAGTGTTCTTGTTATATTTTCTGATGAATCCAAGCGTCTTTTTGAAATGAATTTTTGGACGGTTTTTCGGTGGACGCCGTAAAGATTTGCAATCCGGTTTATGGAGATGCCTTGAAGAAGCATTATTGTTGTGCCGAGTTCTGAGCCGTCGAGTTTTGAGGAGGCGTTTTCAGTTCCGAGCGGACGGCCGAGTTTTTGTCCTTCCGCTTTTTTTCGTTCAAGGGCTTCTTTTGTGCGCTGGCTGATAAGGTTTCGTTCGATTTCTGCGGAAAGCCCGAATGCGAAGGCCAGAACTTTTGACTGGATGTCGTCGCCAAGCCTGTAGCCGTCTTTGGTTGTCCAGACACGAGCGCCTTTTTCCATAAGTTTGTTCAAAATCGACATTATCATAAAAAGGCTTCTTCCGAGCCGCGAAAGTTCGGAGCAGATTATGAGATCGCCTTTTTGTATTTTTTCAAGAAGTTTTCCAAGCTCGCGGTGTTCCGGCGTAATCGTTCCGCTCGCTGTTTCTTCAATCCAAGTTTCTACAGAAAGTGAGTTCCGTTTTGCAAATTCCTGAATCTCGAACCGCTGGTTTTCTACAGTCTGCCTGTCCGTGCTTACGCGAATGTATCCGTACGTCATTATTTGAATATACTTAAAATTTTAAGGATTGTGCAATATTTTTTTCAGTCGTGATAATGTGTTCCGCACTGAACGATTTCGATGATGTTGTTTTCTATTTTATAGACAATTCTGTTGTAGTCGTCAATGCGGCGGCTGTAATAGCCTGAAAGATTTCCTTTTAACGGTTCGGGCTTTCCGATTCCGTCATATCCGCCACGTTCAATGTCTTTTAGGAGTGCGTTTGCTTTCTTGAGAAGTTTTTTGTCGTTTTGGAGCGTCAAATAGTCTTCCCAAGCCTCGTCTGTCCATGCTTTTTTCATATTTTAAACCTCAATAAGTTCGTGTTCTGTAAGTTTTCCTTCTTTTGCGTGCTGAATTGAAAGTTCAAGCCGTTTCTGGTTCTCCTCGCTGTAAAACGGGTCTTCGGAAGAAATTTCAAACGGAATGCGATGCTCTCGGATTACTTTTTTTGCGAACAGATTGAACGCTCCGGAAATTGAAAGCCCGACGTCCTCGCAGAATTTTTCAAACTCCTTCTTTGTTGTGTTATCCATCCTTACGCTTACATTCATCATAAAATCACCTCAAAATAAGTCAATATAAGTTATCTATACTTAAAATTTACATTTTTTATTCTGTTTGTCAAGTTTTTTATATAAAAACTATTCTGACTTGTCAAAAAAATCATCCGTTATGGACACTGCAAATGGGGAAAAGTGATATGTAAAACGTCCGTTTAAAGGATACAAAGGGGGAAGGCTTCCCCTCGCTTCAGCCTGCCGGGCAGTCTTTTGCTTCCCCTTCGCCTAGGGGAAACGCCCCTAAAACCCCAAGAAAATCTACAGCAAATTATACAGTTTTAGATGAATTTACAGACGGAAAAATTTTTGATGAAAATTATGCGCTTGCAAGCCATTATATTCAGCTTCAAGATTCTATTGCTGGCGAAAAATATCGTAAGATTCTTGAGCAAAACGGACTTGATGTTTCAAAGTTTCCAGAAACAGATGATTTCAATGCAAAACTTGATGTTCCGTTTGGTACACCAAAAAATCCATCGTTTACTTTTATTGATTTGTTTGCCGGCATAGGCGGATTCCGGCTTGCGATGCAGTCCTGTGGCGGTCAGTGCGTTTTTTCTTCTGAATGGGATAATGCCGCAAAACAGACATATTTTGAAAATTACGGAGAAGTTCCGTTCGGCGATATTACAAAGCCGGAAACTAAAGATTTTATTCCTGAAAAATTTGATGTCCTGTGCGCTGGATTTCCGTGCCAGGCTTTTTCGATTGCCGGTTATCAGAAAGGATTTGCCGATGTCCGCGGAACGCTGTTTTTTGATGTCGCGGATATTTTGGAAAAGCATCGCCCAAAAGCATTTTATCTTGAAAATGTAAAAAACTTGAAATCGCATGACGAAGGGCGGACTTTTGCAAAGATTATGGATGTTCTGCAAAATCGGCTTGGATACATTGTTGGCTCAAAGATCATGAATCCGTGCGAATATGCGAATGTTCCTCAGAACCGGGAGCGAATTTTTATAGTCGGCTTTGATCCGAATCAAGTTGAGATTCCGCAAGAAAAATTTCACAATGGACAGTTTAATTTTCCTTTTCCAGAAAAAATTGAACTTACAAAAGACATTCATGATGTGATTGATGATTCTGTTGAATCAGAAAATTTTTTCTATAAAGAAAATCATATCTATTACGACAGGATGAAAGACGTGATAGTAAATCCGGACACAGTTTATCAGTGGAGAAGAGTTTATATCCGCGAGAATAAAAGCGGAGTATGCCCGACTTTGACAGCGAATATGGGCGAGGGTGGACACAATGTTCCGATTGTCCGCACTTCAAAAGGAATAAGAAAGTTGACGCCGGAAGAATGTTTAGGTTTTCAAGGCTTTCCTGTCAATATTAAAAATTCTTTTAGATTTCCGAACACAATTGCACAAAGCAAAAAATACAAGCAGTCAGGAAACAGCGTAACAGAACCGCTGATAGAACGCGTAGCAAGAAACGTAATTCAATTTGTGAGGGAGAATGAGAGATGAGTTTTGTGAATGAATGGAAACAAAACAAGGAATATTTTTCTTTGCTCGAACTCATGGCTCGCCTTTCAAACCTTTTTAGCGACAGTTCAATTCCGTTCTTGCATTACAGAGTTACAGAAAATCTTTTCTGTAAATATTATAAAGCGGAAAATCTGTCGCGTTCAGATACAGCTTATGATGCAAAAACTGGCTCGTTTGGAGTTGGAATAAAAACATTTACTTTGACAAATAATGCAAGCACTGAAAAAGTCGCGGAATTCAATTCAATAAGTTCAGAATTGAAAAAATATAAAGGCTATGATTTAGCCTATCAGCTTGCAGTCGCACGCAATGAAAGAATGATGTTGGGCCAGCGGCTTTATGGCATTTCAGATGGCTTCTATCACATTATCGGCCGGGTTGAGAATGGACTTACAGTTTTTAACTCTTCATATCCTCTTTTGAATACAGAAAAAATTCATGTAATAAAAGATACAGAAAAATCGCTTCAATTTGATGACGGAAAAGAGTTCTATAATTTCAATTATTCAAAAAGCACATTATTCAAGCATTTTGAAGTTCCTGAAGATTCCAAAGAGAAACAAGAAATTTCAGTTTCTATTATTCAAGATCCTTATGAGCTTCTTCGGAAACTTATTGACACAGACGATTACGAAGGCAAATACACAGATATTTACAATATTCATAAAGTAATCCACGAGCAAGTTGCAAGCTCCAAAAAGCAATTAAGTTTTGGGATTGACTATGTATATCTGCCACTTTATTCGGAAAGACTAAAAGAAGTTCCCTTAAAATCTGGTCTGAACCAATGGAACGCAGGTGGCAGGGCTAGGGACGCAAATGAGGTTTATATTCCAATTCCTCTTTCTGTTCACCATGATTTTCCAGCTTTTTTCCCTCCGCGTGATACTTCATTTACGCTTCATCTTCCAAACGGTTCTTCAATGTCTGCAAAAATCTGCCAGGACGGCGGAAAAGCCTTGATGTCAAATCCGAATAAAGAATTAGGAAAATGGCTTTTGCGTGATGTTCTTCACCTGAAAGAAGGCGAGCTTCTGACAATGGAAAAGCTCAATCGCTTTGGCTTTGACAGCGTGATTATTACAAAAATCGATTCAGAAAATTTCAAAATAGATGTCCGGAGACGAAATGAAAATGAATGATTTTGAAAGACAGCAAGAAGAAAATTTAATTCAAGAAATAGTTGCATGGAAATTAAGACGCCCTGAAGAATCTTGGGAATCTATTGACAAAAGCTTACTCATTGTTTTGGATAACGCTAGAGAATTTAAGGAAAATTATCCTGAAGATTTTATAAACTTAAAAGAAAAATGGATTTCAGAGGCAAGAAGAATAATTGAATTAAAAACTGATTTTCATGGAATTTCAGCAAAACACGAACGCTGGTTTTCTTTTGATGAACTGTATGACTCGAAATACTGGAGTCATTTTGAGCAACAGATGAAATCTGAAAATTGGGATAAAAATCGTCTTGAAATAAATAGGCAACAGTCAATTGAAATCATAAACCAGCTTTCAAATCCGCGGAGGTTCGATACTTCAAAAGAAGATGCAACGAGAAAAGGATTGGTTTATGGACACGTTCAGTCTGGAAAGACTGCCCAGATGTCTTCGATTATTTCAATGTACGCATCTTGCGGATGTAGGTTTTTCATTGTTTTTTCTGGAATAACAAATTCTCTAAGGAATCAGACTCAAAGCCGTTTTAGAAAAGATTTAGGAATTGATAAAATGGGTGGCTGGGAGTTGCTTAAGGAAAAATTAGGAAAAGACGATGTCTGTATAGAAGGGAAAATAAACGGCAGCAATCCAGTTCTTGGTGTATTCAAAAAAAATCCTCATGTTCTCTGCCGCCTAAAAGAGTATTTACAGAATATAAATAGCGATACATTTTGGAAAAATAAAACAGTTCTTGTCATTGATGACGAATGTGACAATGCTTCCATGAATGTTGCAAAGCAGTTTGATAATGATGGTTTTGCAACAGGAAAAAGAAGCTCTATCAATTCGTTGATTACAGACGTATTAAATATTTTTGATAAGTATTGCTATGTAGGATTTACGGCAACTCCATTTGCAAATGTCCTTAATGAAAAGCCTGGAAAAGACAGCCTGTATCCAGAAGACTTTATTTATCCTTTGACTATAAGCTCTAAATATTATAGCGCGCGAAAATTATTTGGCTCGTCAAATGATAATCCTGATAATCCCGAGCCATTGCTTGATGTTGTGAATTTTGTAGAAACAGAAGAGATAAATCCAAAGTCTAATGACTATGCAGATGTTCCTGAATCATTAAAGAATGCAATATTTTACTTTATTTTAGCCACAGCATGCAAATACTATCGTGGTTTCAGCAACAAGCACTCTTCAATGCTTATCCATGTGGATTTAAAAATTTCCACGCATGCTGTCGTAAACAAATCTGTTGAGCTTTTTATAGAGAATATAAAACAAAATCCATCTGAGTTTTTTAGTTATATGGAGAAAGTTTGGAATTCTGAAAAAGACAGAGTTCCATTTGAAATTATAAAACAGCTTTTTAATTATTCCGAAGAAGATAAAGAAAAATACAAGATTCCTGATTTTAACCGGCTGAAAGACTTTATTTTAGAGGTCACAGATAAAATCGAAACCGTAGTTGACAATAGTTCTGTACCTTTGGAAGAGAGGCTTCATTATCCTGATGATGAAAGCAAGGTTTATATTGTAATTGGTGGAAATACTCTTTCTCGTGGTCTTACCCTTGAAGGACTTATTGTAAGCTATTTTTACAGAACATCAAAATTATATGACACATTGCTGCAAATGGGGCGCTGGTTTGGATATAGAATTGGCTATGAAGATTTGCCAAGAATCTGGACAACAGAACGGATAGCAAAAAATTTTTCCTTGCTTGCAGATGTGGAAGACGAATTACAGGAACAGTTCACAGATTATGGAAACGGTCTTACTCCTGCTGAGATAGCTCCCAGAATACGAGTTCTTCCTCTTCTTCAAATCACAAGAAAATTGGCAATGCAGAATGCAAAAATTACTGGCATAAATTATGCAGGACAAAGACCATCGACATTATTCTTTGAGCGTACAAATAAAGAATGGCTTTTGCATAATCAGATTGCCACAAGAGAATTTCTTGATGGAATAGCTCAAAATCCAGTAGAAAAAAATGGAAGTGTTATTTATCAGAATATTCCAATTTCTAAAATCTGGCAGTTTATTGAAAACTATAAAATTTGTGAGTCCAACAATGCTTGCCGAAAAAATTTAATCTTGAAATATTTCGAAAAAATCAATTCTAAAAAATTTTTGCAAAACTGGAATGTCGCAATAATTCAAAACAAAAAAGGCCGGGAATACCAGATTTGTTCAAAGCTAAAAGTTCATCTTGTTAACCGCAGCCGTCTGGATCCGAAAAGCAAGAATGATTCAATAGCAAACATAAAAGTTTTGGGTCAACCGCAGAATATGCTTGTTGATACAGATATTCCTGATTCTGAAAAAGATGAATTCAGACCTTTAAAAATGTTTCTTCAGCGCCATAAATATTTTGAAGAAAAAGGAATCGCAGAGCCTGGACTTTTGCTCATATACCCAATTGATAAAGACAGTAAGCCAAAATCAAATCAAACTGGCAGACTGCCATTGGATGCGGCGGAAGATGTTGTCGGTATAACGCTTGTTTTTCCAAAAGACAAGAATATTGAATTAAATTCATATATGACAATTTCGTTAGATGGAGTGGAGCATGATTGATTTTAAGTTTGATGAAGTGCCGTTCAGACGAGGAATGGGAACTATAAACGCAAGTGGAGCATCCAAGACTTTAAACGGTTCTTCTTTGACTGATACAGAAATCTTATTAAGAGAAGCAGTTCAAAATTCTTTTGATAGCCGATTAAAAGAAAGAAAATTTGATGAAAAAACAGGAAAGCCAGTATCTAAATATTTGCCCCTGAATTTTTCAATTCGGGCTTTCAATTTCTCTTCAGACCAAATGGTTTTCATACAGAAGCTGTTTAATTCAGAAAATTCAGATTCGTACTATGCCAAAAATGTACAGAAATATATAAAAACATCTTCTCTAAATATTGAGATAAGCGATATTAATACTACTGGTCTAATAGGTTTTCCTGGAATTACAGAGAAAAAGGAAAATCAGAATTTTGCAAATTTTGTCTATTTTACAGGAAATGACAAATCGCTTGATTCAAATGACGGAGGCTCGTATGGGTTTGGAAAAGCGGCGTTCTTTTTATATTCTCAAGCCAGAACAATAATAATTTATACAAGAATAAAATCTGAAAGCACCTCGAATTATCAGTCAAGGCTTATTGCTGTTTCGATGGATGAAAGAATAGATAACAGATGCTGGTGGGGAGAAAAAAAACAAAGTGATAATGAAAGCGGAGTTTATGCGTCTCCAATTTTAGGAAAACTTGCAGATGAGATTGCTGAAGCAATCGGCATGAATGTGTTTGACGAAATGCAGACAGGAACAAAAATTCTTATTTTAAATTCCCGTCCTCGGCTTTTTCCTCAATACGAAAATGGTAACGAAAAAACAATCGATGATATATTCAGATACGACATTCCTCAGTATTTAGTTCATTGGTACTGGAACAAAATAATTGCGAAAAAAGTTATTTTTGATATTGCCTATAAAAATGAAAAGATAGAGCTTGATAATCCATATGAAGTATATCCTTACAAATATTTTATAAATGCCTATAAAAGACTTAACGCAATAAAAAAGAAAGAGATAAAAGCTGATGGAAAAAGAGGAATTGAAATTTCTCAGGAACGGCCTAGCGTAAAGCTTGGAATTGCATGCATTGAAAAGACTGCGCCAAAAAAATCTAAATATGAAGAATTGATATCAGTTTTAAAGACTTCACAGCCACTTGTTGCTTTCATGAGAGGAATTGGAAATATTGTTTATTATGGAAAGTATACCGGCGGACCAGAGAACTTTAATGAAACGTGTTTTGGAATTTTTGCCTGTGACACGAAGTCTTTTTCTAATGGAGAAACCGAAGGCGAAATAGATCGGTATTTTCGTGGAATAGAAAACCAAACACATACTCGTTGGGAACATAAAAATGATATGTTTCCTCACAATTATTTGAAAACTGTTGAAAATAAAATTGATCAGCTTGTAAGGTCGAATTGTCTTTTTGAAGAAATTGATGATTCTGCAGCAAATATTTCAGTTATGATTCAACGCACTTTAGGAGCAAAACTTCTTCCATATAAATTGCCAGTTGGCGGAGCAAAGAAAACTTTGAAGCCTGCTGTTCAAATAGAAGCAAAGGCATCAAATAAAAAATCATCAATTGCTAAAACTGGAAATTCGTATATTGAAATCGATTCAAAAACAAACGAAAAATATGTTAATGTTCAATACAAGATAAATGTTTTAAAGGATAAGGCTATCAAGATAAGTAATATAGTTCCCAAAATAGAAACTTTAGATGCTGGAGACAGTTTTGAGGACAATGGAAGTTACCTAAAGTTTTCCGGAACATATAAAAAAGATAAAGATGGTACGATTTCTATTACAGATGCAAGGCTTCCAAAGATATTTAAATTTCCAGAAATTTGTTATTTTAAGATAAAATGCCAGAAAGACTGTTCGTTTGATTTAAAAATTGACTGGGAGGAAGTTGATGCACAATAAAATATATACTTATAAAACTGTTTCTCTGGAATCTGGAATAATTCAGGCTGAATGGCAGATTTACGGGCGTCCAATACCTGCGTCACACGAAATAAAATCCTGGAAAAAAAACGCGGATTTACAAATAAACTGTAATCTATATGTTTCAGCAAAAGAGCTTGATTCTTTTATTTCTGAAAGTGCAGAAGCTTCATTTTATATTGTATGGAACTCTTTATCAGGAAGAAATGGAACTTCACTGCAAGGCTGCGCATTTGTTCAAAAGTATGAAAATAAAAGAAACGAAAACGTAAAAGAATATAATTTTTCTTGCATTGTTCCAGGAACTAAAATTGCTGGCGATACAGAAATTTCTTTGGTTCTGGCAATTTCTTCTGAAGATAAATTAGAGAAAAAGTCAGAATTCGCAACAGAAAAAGGAGCGGTTATATTCAGAACTTCTGTGCTCTTGTATCTTGAAGGCGGGCAAACCCTTTTTCCTGTAAAAGCTATTTATTTTAAAGAACGTTCTGGAATTGCAAGAAATGCCTTGTATTATCTCCGTAAAAAATATATTGATTTGGACAGTAATTTTAATGCTGCATATACTTTATTTTTTAATATAGAACATCCGCTTTTCAAAAAGATAAATTCAGATTTAGAAAATGATGTTGCTACAAATTATCTGTTGAAAATGATTATGTTTGACGTATATAGAACTATCATTTTTGACGCTCTTGATAAGAAAAACGGACTTGATGAGCTTTCAGAGTCATTTGAGGAAAATGCTTTTACTTTACGCGCTGTATATTCAAAGATTCTGAATGAAGTAAAAGAAAGGTACTTTCCAGAAAAGAAGTTGGCTTCCTTAAAAGAAATGGTAAATCAAGGCGAAGAGCAAAGAAATTCTTTGTATACGGCAATTCAGGAATATGTTTTTGGAGATGAATAAAATGAATGGCGAAGATATAATTAGAGTTTATCCTGTAATTGATGATGATCCGGAAAAAATATATGAAAAATTAGAAAGCAGAGTATTTGTTTTTGAAGCATTAAGTGAAAACAAGCTTGTTCCTCCAGGTGTTGGAGATATGGTTTTGTATGAGGAACTTGATTTATTGCGGCAGAATGTAATTGCTCTTGCTAGAAAATACGGTTTTGGTGATATTAATCATAATGTTGGCAACTCCTTAAAACTGAAATTTGATAAAGAGCTTGGAAGCTTAATTTATGAAAAAATGAAAATTACACCTTCTGTTGCCGCAACACTTCCTATGTGGCAGTTTTTAAATTTGCAATTATTGCCTGATGTCGTGTTTTGGCGTTGGGGAAATTCAAAAGAACATTTTTACTCAGAAAGAAGAAATTATCTTGGGACACAATGGTGGAGATATTATCTTTTTTCTGATTCAGAAGAATCTTTAAAAATCTATTCAAAACTGAATGATGCTGAGATTGCAGAATTGTATGAACGTTCTGGAAGCAGAGGATTGCCAGAGCATGTTTTTAAAATTTCAAAATGGTTTGCGCAGCTTTCCAGAAATATTCTTATAAAAAATGAAAGAGAAATGTTTCGCTCTGTAATAAAAAGATATAATGCAGAACTTGGATTCAGAAATTATTTTTCACTCGATGAAAATGACAAGTTTTCAATCTTTAAGAATTGCTTTGATGATACTGCTGGTTTAAAGTAGGGCTTATTATTTTTTATGACCGATTTCCACCTCCCATTCTGTCTGTACATATTTCCCAGACAAACTGTATAAGCGTCCTAGCCGGATTGTGCTTATGCCCCAATCAAACTGTATAGCCGCCCCAGTTTGTCTGTGCCGCTTATACAGTTTGTCTGGGCTTGCTATACAGTCAGTCTGGGGCGGCTGTACAGTTTGTCTGTAGTGTAAAAGTTTTCTTTTTTTAATAATATTTACAAATTTGTGAAAAATATTTTGTAAATTACTTGATTTATTTATAAAAGTTGTATATATTTCACTTAGATGCTAAAACATAAGAATCTAAAAAGATTCTTTTAAGCCTTAGAACGAGAGGTACATTTATGGGAGTAACGGCGTTTGGAAAAATTTTAAGGAAAAGAAGAATTGATTCTTCAGAAATTCTTGGGGATATGGCAAAGCGGCTAGATGTAAGCGCGGCTTACCTTTCTTCAATTGAAAACGGTCTGCGTGAAATTCCGGACTCTTTTGTTGAAAAGATTGCAAAGGAATACGGTCTTTCAGAGGCAGAAAAACAGGAGCTTGAAGAAGCGCAGGCGCAGTCAAAGGGCAGCGTGAATGTTCCCCTTGGCGAGCAGAAGGATTCAAGCGAATATCTTGAGACAGCTGTAATGTTTGCCAAGGATTTTTCAAAGCTTACAGAGGCACAGGTCAAGCTGATGAAAGAGCTGCTTGAAAAGTTTCAGGCGGAATCTTCGGGAGAGAAAAATGGAAGTGGTGCAGTATGAAACACATTTAAAAGACGTAAAATATTCAGAAACTTTAGTTCTTTCTGAAGACGAGATTAAAATAGCTTCTTTCTGGAGCCACCTGCTTTGCACGGCTACTACGAACCAGAAGTTTGACCCGCTTTTTGTAATGGAAAACATAATTCCCCGTTTTGACAGGACTTTCAATTATCTTATTGAGCCGCAGGATTCCTGGAAGCTCGGAAAAGATGTTGCGGCTTTTTACAATGTGGCTCAGAACGTGATTGTCATCAGAAGCGATGTCTACGAAGGTGCGCAGAATGGAAGCTATATCGACGTGATTACGATTGCGCATGAGGTAGTGCACTGCATCCAGTCGATTATCTTGAGATTCATTAGAATTTTTGAGTGCGCGGAATTCAAAAAGGAGCTTTCAAAAATCAAGGCTGAGCAAATTCAGGAGCATGAGTTTCAGACTGATTCGATAATGCGGCTTTTGTTCTCTCCGGAAGAAATCACAAAGGGCAGAACACAGGAGGAGGTTCTGGACGAGTATGTGCTAAAGCCAGTTCTTTCGCTTCTTTGCATTCTGATAAAGAATGTAGGAAAACAGTTCCTGGATTTGATAAAGGAAGAAAATGCAAAAAGTCCTGCCTTAAATAAGAACTTCCTGGAGGCGGTCTAAAATGAAAAAGAAATATTGTTTTTTAAGGAGGAAGCGGATGCACAACGGAATTGGTTGTGCTCTTGCAAAAAAAAACTTGAACCTACGCCAATAGATTCAAGCTTTGCAGAATCAAGTCAGGATATGCCTAACTCAAAAATAACTTTGTATATCCTACTTTTTATTCTGTCTTTTTGCAAGAGCTAGAACAGCGTGCCGGTAAAAACAAATTGTTAAAATTACCGGCTAAAATATTGCCGCATGGCAAAAACTCAAAAGGCTCTTCACGCCATAAGTTGAAGAAGGATATACACATGGAACATATTTCTACATTAGAAAACAGCTCATCCTTGGTGAGCATAACATTAAAAGAAAACAAATTGAAAAAAGACGGAACTTATTACGCTACTGTAACGCGCAATAAGGCAAGCTTCAGGAACATTCTTTCAGAGATTGCGGAAGAAAACAAAGGAATTGACCCGTTCATTCTGCAGTACTGCGCAATTCTTCTGCAGAAGAAAATCTTAAAATTTCTTGAACAGGGGAAAGCCGTGAACATTCTTGACCTTGGAACTATGTACATTGCAATGGAAGTTTCTGCAAAGTCAAAAACTGAAGTTCCGCAAAACGGAAAGTTCAAGGTAAGGTTTTCTCCTACAAAACTTACAAGCTCTTCTTTGCAGAATCTTAGCATTGACAAAATCGTCTACAACGACAAGTCTCCTGAAATTGATTCTGTGGCAGACATCAGCACTGAAGAAGAGAATGTTCTTTCGTTAGGTGCACCGGCAAAAATAACCGGCGCAAACCTTAAGCTTGGTAGCGAAGAAAGCGGAATCTATTTTGCGGCTATTAGCTCAGATGAAAAATTGGAAGATTCTTCCACTTGGACAAGAATTGACGATTCAAAAGTATTCCGCAACAAGCCTGCGGAGCTGAATTTCTTTGTGCCGCAAACTTTGGATTCTTCTAAAGAATACAAAGTTGTAATAAAAACAAACTACATTTCCGCAAGCGTTACCCGCAAGGAATTTTTGGAGTCCGTCAGCAGCGCTGTAAAAATAAAAGAATAACAACGTTATAGGAACCTCAATTTTCGCCCGGTTCTTTCATGATTCGTTGTGGGGAACCGGACGTTTTCAATTTTCATCTGCCATACAATTTATAGAAAATTTTTTCTGAACGATGTTATAATAATATTTATCTTAACTGTCATTTTCATGCTTGACGCGGAAATCTTGTTCAGTAGGAATAATGTCATTAAATTTAATTTACAACTCTCTTTTACAGGAGCTGCCCCATGCAGAATTATACACTTGAAGCTGCCGCAAAAAGACAAAATGAAATTCAAGAAAGTTTAAAATCGCAGCCGCAGAATTTTCTGCTACCAGTTTTTCATGCGTTTTCACCTGCGGGATGGTGCAATGATCCGAACGGCTTTTCGTTTTTCGGCGGAAAGTGCCACTTGTTTTTTCAGTATCATCCGTATTCAACGCAGTGGGGACCGATGCACTGGGGACATCTTTGCACTTCGGATTTTGTGCGCTGGGAAATTCTTGGGCCTGCTCTTGCTCCTGATTCCGATTTTGACTGCGAAGGATGCTTTTCAGGAACGGCGATTGAATTTGAAGACAGGCATATTCTTGCGTACACTGGAGTTTCAAAAAATAAAAATGGTGAAACTTTACAGAATCAATGCTTGGCGGAAGGCGACGGTCTTTGCTACAAAAAAATTCTTCAGAACCCTGTGATTAGCGCGGCGAACGTTCCGTTTGAATTTCAGAAAGGAGATTTCCGAGATTCAAAGTTGTGGCGCGAAGACGGAAAATTTTACATGGCTTGTGTCCTCAAAATGCCGGACGGAAAAGGCTCTCTTGTCTGTTTCCGTTCTGAAACTCTTCTTGACTGGAAATTTGTTTCTGTAATTGACAAGAGCAGCGGAAAAAGCGGAATGTGGGAGTGTCCAGACATTTTTAAATTAGACGGAAAGGATGTTGTGATTTTTTCTCCGCAGGAAATGAAGGCTGATTTTGAGAACGGGCTTCACGACGGAAACAACAGCGTCTACATGACAGGATTTCTTAAGCGGCCGGAATTTATTTTTGAGCGTGAAATGCGGACTGAAAATTCTCTTAATTTTGCGCAGATTGACGGCGGAATTGATTTTTATGCACCGCAAACTTGCCTTGCTCCTGACGGACGAAGAATAATGATTGCCTGGATGCAAAACTGGGAATCATACATTGTACCTCAAAATTATCTTTGGTCTGGAATGATGACTTTTCCCCGAGAGCTTGAATTTAAAAACGGAAAACTTTTTCAGAATCCTGTGCGCGAGCTTTTGTTATATAGAAAGAAATGCGAATGCGGTGTTGTCTCTGGAACTTCTAGTTTTATAAAAAATGGATTTTCCCATGGCGACATTGAACTTGAATTTTTTTCTGCTTTTGAAAATTCAGCTGACTGCAAAAATCAAGATGAAAAATTTTCTCTTGTGTTAAGCAGAAATGTTGCCGGCAAAAAGTTTTCCGTAGAATTCACTTGCGACTTTGCAGAACAAACGCTTTGCTTTGACCGAAGAAATTCTGTTGAAGGAGGCGGAAAAATAAATTTCCGCAAAATGAAATTTCCGCCGTCTTCGTTCAGAAATGAAAAATCAGCCTATGGAAAAAGGATTTCCTTGCGGATTTTAATTGATGCTTGCTCCATGGAAGTTTTTGTTAATGGTGGAGAAGCCGCATTCACAAATGCATTTTTTCTTATTCCAGATGCTTTTGTTAGCTCTGAAAATTCCGCGGTGCTTGAAATGTCTGTTTCGGAAAATATTCGCGCTGAATACAAGATTTTTAAAATTTAAATTATGGAGATTTGCAAAATGAAAAATTACGATGTTGTTGCGTTGGGAGAGCTTCTTGTGGATTTTACTCAGAACGGGATAAGTGCGCAGGGAAACTGGCTTATGGAAGCGAACGCTGGAGGTGCTCCGTGCAATGTTCTTGCGATGCTTGCAAAACTCGGGCATTCGGTTTCGTTTGTTGGAAAAGTTGGAGACGATATGTTTGGAAAAATGCTCCAGTCAAAAATTACAAGCCTCGGAATCGGAATTGAAAATCTTGTGTTTTCACAAAAATACAAAACAACGCTTGCTTTTGTTCACACTGCAAATGACGGTGACAGAAGTTTTTCGTTCTATAGAAATCAAGGCGCGGATTCGATGCTTGAAAAATCTGAACTAAAATCAGAGTTGATTTCTGATGCGAAAATATTTCACTTTGGAACTTTATCAATGACAAATGAAATTTGCTTTGATGCCACAAAGTTTGCGCTTGAGACAGCAAAAAAATCCGGCGTGCTCCGTTCGTTTGACCCGAATCTGCGGCTTCCGCTTTGGGAAGATGAAAATCAGGCAAAAGAAAAAATTTTATTCGGACTTTCAGAATGCGAAATTTTAAAGATTGCGGCGGAAGAACTTGAATTTGTTTCAGGCAAAAAATCTATTTTTGATGGCGTAAATTGGCTCCGCTCAAAATTCAATATTCCGCTGATTACAGTTACCAAAGGAAAGGACGGAAGTGAAGCATTTTACTCTGACGGAAAAATTTCTTTACATGAAACAGCCGGAACGTTTTCAAATGTAAAAACAATCGACACGACTGGTGCAGGTGACACATTCTGCGCTTGCATATTGCACGAAATTCTTTGCAACGGATATGAATCTTTTTCTGTGGAGCGTCTGCAAAAAATGCTTGTATTTGCAAATGCGGCTTCGTCGCTTGTAACAACAAAAAAAGGCTCGCTTTCAGTAATGCCTGCACGCAGTGAAATTGAGCAGCTTATAAAAGATTTCAGCATGAGATAACGGATAAAAAAAATTATAAAGTTTTCGATATTGCCCCTTTGTTCTATTGCAATTCTGGCGGAAAGTGCTATTATTTATATAGCAATTATATAGAAGCTTTTTTTTATTTGCCAGTTTTGCTTTGCAGGGGAGGGCTTGTGAAGTCTAACATTCTTACAGATTTTCTGAACGACCATTTTGTTTTGTTTACAAGCGTTCTCTCTGAGGTTCTCTGCGCACTTTATGTATGGAAAGGTTTTAGCGAGGGATTTTTCGTAGGAACTTGGATTGTTGCTCTTATGAATTTTCTTTATATTCCAACCGCGGTTTTTTTCAAGCAGAAATGTTTTTCTTATTTTTATCTTGCTTATTCAACAATTCTTGTTTTTATGATTGCTTTTGAAAAAACTTTTTTGTTCAATAATTTTACGGCTCTTTTTATTGTTTGCATTGTAATAATGATAAAGCCAAAGATAAAGTATATTGCCATGTCGCTTTACTTTGCGGCAGTATGCGTTGCGTTTTCAATAAACGGAGAGAGTGTGTTTCATTTTCTGATTCACATTGTCCGCAGTATCTGGTTTGTTGGAAGCGTTTTCTTTGTTCTTGAAAATCAGTTTGAACGCAAGCGGCTTGTGCTTTATGAAGATGAAGTGAAAATCTTAGAACAGCTTTGCGATGGAAAAATCTACCAGAAAGAAGTTGAAGGATTCAGCGAAAACACCGTGTACAGAAAACTAAAGGCGGCGCGTGAGCGCAACGGAAACATTACCCGTGAGCAGTTAATCGCTTTATTCAAAAAAGAGCGCATGGGAAGAAAATCTTCAGAAAAAACATTCCGCCAGATTTAGTTTCCATGCTGCATCTTTTTATTGCCGTCCGCCAAGTTCTTTATCAAGCGCATAAAGACCTTCTGGTGTTGAGCCGAACATTTTGTATTTGTCTATAAGCTCTTTTGCCTTTTGCTCTTCTTCAAGCTGTTCGTTTATAAACCAATTCAAGAAATTTTTTGCAAACAAGTTTTTTTCTTTTTCAGCTTGAAAGTAAAGCGTGGTTATGAGATTTGTTACATACTCCTCGTGCTCAAGGCTTTGTTTTAGAACTTGAGAAATTGTTTCAGGCTTGTTCTTGGGCGCGCCGATTGGCATAAGTTCCACCGGCTGATTTACTTTGCACAAGTAGTCGTAAATTTTCATTGCGTGTTCTTCCTCTTCTTTTGCCTGCTGCTTGTACCATTCAGCGAATCCTGCAAGTCCTTTCATGTCAAAAAAAGCCGCAAACCCAAGATAAATATAAGCCGACTCAAATTCTTTTTGAATCTGCGTGTTCAGCATTGAAGTTAAAGTTGTGGTTGTGTTCATAAAAATCCTCCGTAAATTAATATTCCGCTTTCCAAAGTCTGTGGATGTTGCAATATTCATAGGCGGCTTCAACTCTCTCCCCGGTCATAACGGCAAAATCTACGCTTGGAGAATTTCCTGGACGAAGCCATTTTTGCTGGATTCCCTTGTCGGTTTGAAGCAAAATCCATTCGATGTAATGCTCTGCTTCCGACGGATGAAGTTTTGAGCCTACAGTAACAGAAACTGTGTTTCCCTCAACTTTAATTACAGGAATGTGCTTTTCCGAAGAGCCGTCTGTTGTTCCTGGCACAAGTTCCTGCATTGCTTCTCCGCAGCAAACTGTTGGAATTCCAGAGTCCTTTACGATGGCGATGATTTTTCCGCAGTGCCTGCAATAATAAAATTTCAACTGCATATAGACCTCCAAGAATTTTGCAAGGCCGGATTGAAAAATAACCACAATTTTTTTGTTGCCTATTATTTTTCTTTTGCCTTGCGTTTACGCTTTTAAGATACCACAAAAAAATCATGTGTAAACAAAAAACGTCCGCAAACGGTCATCAAAAAATCACCTTCGGTATGGTGAGAGAAAATTTTATTGCTGTTCATAAATAGGTAGTTTAAATTAGAGGTTTTATGAAGGAAAAATGGAAATTGCTGTTTTATTTTAAAATGTAATTTTAATTTTTATGGTATAGATAATATGGCGAAATTACGGATTAAATATTTTGAGAAGGTTTTGATTCAGAAGATGGTTTTATAGACTTTAGTAAATCAGCTTCTGGAAGATTATTTTACTGAAAAAATAGAATTGGAATATGCAGGAAACGCCTGTCATTTTTGGTTTAAAAAGAATGCTTTTTTGGCAGAAGAAATGAGGTTTCAATAAATAAATACAAGCGTCCTAAAATAATGTATATACCGTCGGAAAGAAATGTCCTTTCTGTGGTAAAGAACATTGAAGAACTTGATAACCTTCCGCCAATGCTTCGTCTTTTAAGAAGAAGATATTTGCAGGGGAGTGAGAATTAAAAAGGTGATGGAAGTTTTAATCTTACGCTTTCTGGTTACAAGTCTCTTGTAAATAAATCAAACGGAGAAACTTTTATTTTGGAAGAAAAATCAGGGAGGGCACTTCTTCTTGTATGTGCCTCCAGCGGATTATAGTCAATTTTTCCATCTGCATTGGTAACATCGTATCTTGCTGCACAGTCAGAATTGGAAAGGTTCATGACATCTGGAATTTCAAAGAGCGTTTCAAATGAAACTCTTTGCCGAAATAACAACGGTTGCGAATAAATATACAAATTCATTTTTTCTAAATGTTGTGGAAGAACCGGCGCAGAATCTGTTTCCAGAATCGCAGATGAAAAATTTGGCTTTTTTGCTGGAAGCGGCAAATGTTAATGATGAAAACAAAATTGTGATGACGACACACAGTCCCTGTGTGCTTTCGTATATAACATTAGCTGCAAAAGCGTATGAACTTATGAACAAAGGTGTTAAATGTGATTTTAGCACGCAAAAACAAAACGAACGGCAATAGGAACGCTGCTAAGTAATGACCAGTTTGCAATGCACAATGTGTAATCTCTTTATTCTCTTGGACATTTGCTGTCCTGGGAGATTCAATTTGTTTCGCTGACTTAATCAAAAAAATATGCTATTATTCTTATTGAATTGAAAAAGCGAAGAGTTGGATAATGGGCAATTTTTACTGCATTTGGGTTAGAACCGGTTTTGAAAATAAATTTATAGAAAAAGTACAAGCTGTCTTTGATTCTTTTCCAGAGGAGAAGAATGGCAAACTACATTGTGTTGGAAAGCAGATGAGGTTAAAAAGCGGCAAGGAATATATTGATCCGTTGATTCCAGGTTATGTTTTCTGGGAAACAAATAATCTTTCCCGGGCTCAGAGCGTAAGGGATGAAGAAGGTTTTATTGATTTTCTTCCCCATGATAATGGAATGAAACCGCTTTCTGCAAAAGATACCGACCTTGTAACTTCATTTTTAAAATATGGAAGCGTTATTCCTGTTGTAAATGTCCAGTTTGATGTAAACGACAGGATTGTAATTGTAGACGGATTGTTCAGGGGAATGGAAGGATTTATTACGGATGTGAACAGGTCTAATAAGCGCATAAATTTTGAAGTTACGCTTATGGACGGAAAACGGATTTTAAGCCTGTCGTATCAGGAAATTCAGAAAAAGTAAAATTTCGATTGTTCATAATTTGAATATTGACAACCTAAAATAATACATCGTATTATAATATAGTTAAAGGCAACCATTGTTTGACGCGGAGTTTGGTTGAAGCACGTAAGTCAAGTGGTGAACAGTTCCATTGCAGGGTGAGGTCTGAAATAACGGCTGCTTGCCAATGGAGAGGGTGTCTTTAAATTTTTGGAGAAATATTAATCATGGAACTTTGCAGACTTCTTGACTTTAAGGACTTGGGCGACGAGCGCGGAAAACTTGTTGTTGTTGAAGGCGCACAGGACATTCCTTTTGAAATAAAAAGAGTCTTCTATATATATGGCTCTGACAACGAGGTTGTCCGCGGAAAGCATGCGAACAAGGAAAGCGAATTTGTTCTTATCAATGTTGCCGGGAAATCAAAAGTGCGCGTTACAGACGGAATCGGCGAGCATGTTGTTGAGCTGAACCGCCCTATGCAGGGAATTTATCTTCCAAAAATGGTCTGGAAAGACATGTATGATTTTTCACCGGACTCAGTTCTTCTTGCTCTTGCAAGCACGCACTATGATGGAAAGGAATATATCCGCGACTATGATGAATATTTGAAGATTATGGGTGTAAAGAAGTGAGCCAGCCTTTAATTTCACTCTGCATTCCGACAAACGGCGTGATTGAATGGGTGTTTCCTGTTCTTGACAGCATTTATTCCCAAAATGTGGACAATGAGCTTTTTGAGGTTGTTGTTACGGACAACGGAAACAATGCGGAGTTCAAGGACAGATTTGATGAATACCAGAAAAATCATGAAAATCTTTTCTATTTTAGAAGCTCTGGTTACGAATTTCTGAGCGAGCCTGATTCCTATAAGAATGCAAAGGGGTTGTTCATAAAATTTATAAACCATAGAACAAAGCTTGTTCCGGGCGCGCTTGAATATTTTATAAACTGGATAAATGAAAATAAAGAGGAAAAGCCGTTTGTGTATTTTACGAACGGCGTGCTTGGAAAAAAAGAAAGTTTTGAATTTAATAGTTTTGACGGATTTGTAAGAGGACTTTCTTACTGGTCTTCATGGTCAACAGGAATGGCTTTTTGGAAGGAAGATTTTGATTCAATTCCAAAGGACACTGTATACAATTTCTTGTTTCCTCATACGACAATTCTTTTTAGCCAGAAAAACAGAAAAAAATATGTCATTGACGATAAAATTCTGCTTGATGAAATTCCTCAGGGCAAAATTCCAAAAGGCAGGTACAACTTGTTCAATGCTTTTGGCGTTGAATATCCTGGAATTATCTGCGACTTGCTAAGAAACAAGGATATAACTCTTGAAACTTTTGTCTGTGTAAAAAACGCGAACAGAACATTTTTGTCAACGCTCTATTTGGATTACATAATCTTAAAAAGAAAATGCTCATACGATTTGAGCGGCTATAAAGAATCTTTGAGCGTGTTTTATTCAGATAGAGAAATCAGAAATGAAGGCTTAATAAAATTACTAATAAAGATAATTAAAAGAATCATTTTTGTAAAAAAAATAAAGGTTGTGGAAAGTAGAATGAATAAGAAAAAAATTAAAAAAATCGGGGGGGGGTACAGACTAGGTCATAAGTCTGCTGAAATTATCTCTTTCCGTCTTGTTGCGTAAATCCAGAGGCGGAAAATGATAGTTGTAAAGTATTCTTCTGATAAAAAAAATCAATGGGATGAATTTATAAAAAGTTCAAAAAATGGACTTTTTATGTTTTACAGAGATTATATGGAATATCATTCTGATAGGTTCATTGATAATTCACTTATGTTCTATGAGAATGAGAAACTTATTTCTGTTTTTCCTGCTTCTGTTAGTGATAAAGTTTTATTAAGTCATGGCGGTCTTACATTTGGAGGTTTTGTAACGGATTCTTCAATGAAGCAACACCACATGAATGATTTATTTGAGAGTCTTTTGAATTATTCAAAGCAAAATGATATACAGGAAATTATTTATAAACAAATTCCTCATATTTACCATAAGATTCCTGCAGAAGAAGATTTGTATTCATTATTTTGTATAAATGCATCAATAAATAAGGTTGAGGCTGCGACTGTTATAGACTTACAGAATAGACCAAAAATTACAAAGGGTAGAAAGGCACAGATTACAAGAGCAAAACGCGAAGGTGTTATTTTTGAAGAATCTTATGAATTTGAGAAATTTATAAACTTGGAAAATGATGTTTTAGGAGAATATCATAATGCAACTGCTGTTCATACGGGAAAGGAACTGGAGCTGTTGCATAATCATTTTCCAGAACAGATAAAACTTTATGTTGGAAAACATGGGGAAGATATTGTTGCAGGTTGTCTTTTGTTTGTTTATGAAAATTTAGTTCATACACAGTACTTGGCAGCAAATGATTGGGCAAGAGAAAATGGTGCTTTGGATTTAGTTATATTCACCTTGATTGAAAAGTTTAAAGATAATAAAAAGTGGTTTGACTTTGGAAAATCCACAGAAGGTGATGGAAAAATTTTAAATAAAGGGCTGATTTCTCAAAAGGAGGGTTTTGGGGGCAGAACTTTTGTGTATCAAACTTGGAGTATTTTTGTATGAGAAATATTCTTTACAAAGGTTTTGTCATTGATCCAAGTGTAGAACTTGTTCCAAGTATAACAATTTCTCCTTTTTCTTTGAGCTTTAACACCATAAGTATAACTACACAAATGAACGGGGGGGGGCTGTCTGAAACGGTTGGAAGAGACTATAAGTTATTCCCAAAATGCCGTTCTGCAATACATGCAGCGATTTCTTATTATACTTTACAGCCTGATGACGTGGTTTCAATCTTTACGACTTCAGGAAATACTTATATTAGTAGTTGTGTAACTAAAATAATTGAAAAAACTTGCAAGTGGTCAATGCAGATTGAAGAAAAAACAAAAGTAATTTTTGTAAATCATGAATTCGGTTATCCATATCAGAATATCGAAGAATTAAAAAAGTATAAACTTCCGATTATTGAAGATGCAGCGCATGCTTTTTTTACAAAAGATGAAAATATTGGTAAGGTTGGTGATTTTGTTGTTTACTCTTTGCCAAAGGCATTTCCTATGCAGTTGGGTGGAATCTTGACTTCGCCAAAAGGTTTTGATTGCAATATTGGTGAAACCGCTTCAAAAGCAGTAGAGAATTATATTAAAGTAAATTTCTCAAATGCTTCAAAAAGGATGTTAAATACAGTAAAAAAACGCATAGGCAATTATTTTTATCTCAAAGAAAAACTTGATTCTCTTGGTATTGAACCATATTTTTCTGACTCAAAAATCAATGCTAATGCAATCGTGCCATCAGTGTTCCTGTTCAAATGGCATGATGATATGGACTATCCAAAACTAAAGTCTTTTATGCAGTCAAACGGAGTTGAAAGCTCTGTTTTTTATGGAAGAAATGCTTTTTATATTCCGTGCAACGATTCTCTTTGTAAAAGAGAACTGGATTATATGATTGCATTGTTGGAATATTTTTACTTAGAGAATTATGAAAATAACAAAAGGTAAAGTCATAAAAGATTACAATAAACTTGTTTCTCTTGCAGAAAGACTGTTTGCAAAAAAAAGATATGAAAACGCTGTTACTGCAACTAAAACTGCTGCATCGCTCATGTATAATTTTAACTTCATTTATACAGATGAGCGGTTAGAATCTCTTTTGCATAAAATTTCAGATGTGTATATTTCAGAACTTACAGTAGAAAAGACTGATAAAACCGTACTTTTTTATGATTGGTGGTGCCTGGAAACTCGGGGGCTTTCTAATATTTATATAAGAGCTTTGCTTGCAAATGGTTATAAGGTTATTGTTGTAACACCAGAATATAACAAAAACTCGGCGGACTGGCTAAAAAAATTACTCTGCGAGAATGGTTGCATTGAATTTTACGACTCAAAGTCTTCTTGCAAGAAGCAGTTGAAAAATCTAACTGATATTTACAATAGACATAAGCCTTCTTTTGCTTTCTTTCATTCTATGCCGAATGATGTTGTTGGCTGTTCATTTTTTGCAAAAATTCCATGCACACGGTATCAAATAAACCTTACAGACCATGCATACTGGCTCGGTTCAACTTGCTTGGACTACAGTTTGGAGTTCCGTGATTACGGATATACCATTTCTAAGAATCATCGACAAATCCCGGAAGAAAAACTCCTTGTTCTGCCATATTATCCTGTTCATAAGATGGAGAAAGCATATTTAATGACGGATTTTTTTAAAACTCACAAAAATATCGTGTTTTCCGGAGGCTCATTATATAAAATTGCAGGAAATCCAATCTTCTTTGAAATTGTTTCGTATATCTTGGACTCATACAAAGACTCTACTTTTGTGTTTATTGGTGGAGGAAATCCTGATAATATAAACAATTTTATCACGCAAAAAGGTTATCAAGACAGGTTTTTCTATTTTGAAGAACGTCCTGACTTTGAAGATTTTATCCGTCATTCAAAGTTTTTCCTTTGTACATACCCGGTTATGGGTGCGTTGATGAATCAGCTTGCAGTTATAAACGGCAAAATTCCGCTCTGTTACAATCCGAATATGGACGACATAGCCCGTGATGGTGATAATGAGAGCCTATTTATTGATACCGGACATAATCCAATAATGTCATATAAAACGCTTAATGAAATGAAACAAGAAATAGACCGTCTTTTTACAGATAGAGACTACCTTTTCCAAAAAGAAAAACAGCTTGAAGGAATGATAATCACAGAAACAGACTTTGCGGAACAGGTGAAAAACATATTAGAGAACAATTCTACAAAATACAAAGGTCACGAACGCAAGTTGGATTTAGAAGAATTTGCTCAAATTTTCATTGATGCGGAGAATAATACAAACAAGCTGTACAATATTATCTTTGCACAAACCAAATCCTTCGTTATATACAGGCATTTTCCTGTGAAATGTTTTTACGGTGTTGCAAAATTTCTTCTAACAAAGGTGAAAAAATGAATAGAGAATCAAACTTAGATTTGTTGAGAGTTTTCTGTTGTATTGCAGTTATAGTTGAACACGCTTGCGATGTTTTCATAAACGAAGCTAAACTTGTGGGGGGGGGATATTTATGTATAGCGGCAACGCTTTCGTACTTCGCAATTCCCTGTTTTTTAATGCTTACAGGGGCATTTATAGATAAGCGGATTGAAAATATACCAATTTTCTACAAAAAGAACTTTGTAAAGTTAGGCTTTCCTACTCTTGTTTTTAGTGTTTTGTATTCAATATGGTATATCTTGCTGGCGGCAAAAAGTGGCAATGCAACCGCAGGATTACAAAATGTAGCAAAATATTGGAAAACGGGCTGGCTTGGACATCCATTATGGTATATGTACATGCTCGTGGGATTGTATGCCATAATCCCTATTGTTCAAAAAACGGTTTCCGAAACGAAAACGAACACTTTGGCAATTTCCATAATTTTCTGCATTTGGTCTGTAATCAGCTCTTACACTTCTACAGCTACGGTTACTTATAATCTTGGTGGGGATGTCATGTTTTTGTCTTATGTTATTATGGGGTATGCCATAAAAAGTACATTCAACGGCAAGAACAAAAAATTAGCTATCATTTTGATTGTTTCGGGCATTCTTCTTTTGAATGTAAACGGATTACTTGTGCATTACTGCTTGCAAAATGATTTGAACTGGCGTACTTGGGGTAACAACTTTTCGCCGTTCGTAATGCTCGGCAGTATTCTGATTTTTGCAGGATTCTGTAAGATTGAATATACGCATGATGTCAAACTTGCAAAGTACACTTTCATCATCTACCTGTTTCATAAAGGAGTTCTTGAAGTCGTGCAACACATAGTAAGTAGGGGGTTGCCGTCCGAACATACAATATCAGTTATATTTGTTGTTGTCGTGTTCGAAGTTATTCTTGTATTCTGTGTATCACTTATTTTTTCGATTATATACAGTAAAACCCTGAAACTGATTAAAAGAAACAGATAAATATTATATTCATAAATTGAACATCATTGTTGGTTTGTTATAGAATTTTTTAGGTCAGTAGACTTTTTAAACCGATTGAATTATATTTGAATTATGAACATTTTATTGAGTACATGTTCGTTTGCATTTTCGGAAACATTAAGGAATGCTAACCTTGTAGAAGTAGTGCGGAAGATTTTTTCAGAAGAATTTCCTAATGTTACCACGGTTAATATTCCTGAGAATGCACCGGCAGAATTGCCTCGTTTTATTTTGCTTAGTCATCACGGCTTTTCAACGGTTGTTATAACTTCAAATCTACTTCAGTTGACAACAAAATTTAGCGAAGACTATAGTTTGAATTGGAATGGTTTTTGCAAGCCTTATTTAGAAACTAAATTAAAACCAGTCTATACCTTTTTAGATGAATGTGCAGAAAAAATTAAATATTCGGGATTGACAATAAACTCAATTTTTCAGACGGAAGAAAACGCTGTAAAACTACTTGGAGATTCTTTTATAAAACAAAAGGTAATATCAAACTTGGCATTGCATGATGTTATGCAAAAGCAGACTTTTGGATATAAAGACAAATATTTTGTGAATCTTCAGATTCAAAACCAAAGGTATCCTACTATTGAAAAAAATGGAGTAAATCCTGTTTTTGAACAAAAAGAAAATGATAAAGCTGTAAGCATCGTTCTTGATGTAAATGACAGACAGATTGCAAATAAAGACCGCTCTTATATTTCATCAAAAAATGATTTTGATGAAATATTATGTATTACTGAAAAAATAATTAATTTTGGTTTAGAAAAAATTATAGGAGGTTCTTCTATATGTTTGAATTAGCATTTTTAGGATTAAACAATTCGGCCTGCTCAACTCAGATAATGTATAACGATTATATGCGTTATAGCAATTTGAATGCAATGCCTCCTGTAATTTCGTATGTTAAGCCAGAAAGTTCGTATATACTGTCAAAATCTTTATTCCCGGCAATGCGCAACTTTTCGTTTAAGGAACAAAAAGATTATAACTCTGCTGTGGGGAAACTCTACAAACCTATAGGAATGAAATTGTTTTAAGAGGTTTGTGTGACTTTAGATGAATCTTTCGTTACTTTTGTCCAGTCTCTTTTTCCTTCGATAAGTCCATATATAGAGGCTGAAACAAAACATAACCTTGAACAGTTTTATAAGAATGGAAAAACATTCGAATGTTATAATCCAAGTGTCTTAGATGGTATTTGTCAGGGTGATATAATAGAAAATGTTTCTCTTATAAGAGTCGGTGAAGACGGTGAAATAACACAAGCGGTTAGAACTGTTATTGTTTTGTCTAATTCATGTGATATTGAAAATGATGATTATATAGTGGTAGCCCCATTCTTTTCTTTTACGGAAGTAAATTTCAATAAATCGAGAATAGAAGAAATGAAACTGAATAAGTTTTATGGTAAACTGTATTTTCCTGATGTTTCAGAAGAGCCGATGTTTGCTGATTTTTCTTTTGCTCAATCTTTACCTAAGAGATATTTTCAGGAATCTCTTAAAAATAACACAATGAAGATTCTTCACTCCTTAAATTTAGTTGGATACTATCTGTTTTTATGCAAATTGACAATACATTTTATGCGACCAGAAAATGCAGATTTACAGAATGAACGTAAGAGAATCGATTATTCATTATAAGATTCAGCTTTTTCTATTCACAAATTGAACATCATAGGCTGAAAGAGTAATGACAGTTATCATTGAATTAATATAGAGGAAATAATATGCAAGTTCCATTTTTAAGTTTGAAAGATATTACTGCGAAATATGCCGATGAG
>ERZ1026894.460-NODE-460-length-30049-cov-26.564079_pt1 | contig 30049 bp, 63 predicted proteins | sample MGYA00380177_ERZ1026894 | MGnify/ENA primary metagenome ERZ1026894 (study PRJEB33269, sample SAMEA4719813) | human gut metagenome | biome: human-associated habitat; feature: organic feature; material: feces | place: Cameroon | collected 2013-10 ... | reverse complement strand
CAATTTTGCAAATATTATTTTATTGCTACTTATGATATTTATGTTCAATTAATTGTTTAAAATTAATTGCTACTTGTGTAAAAATTGCACAAGTTATTATATTTATTTTAATTGCTAGTTTTAGAAGTTTTGTTCATTAGAAATGTAGGGAAAATATTTTAGGATTTGAGAAAATTTTCCTTGACTTTTTTGTTTAAAAATATTACGCTATTTGTGAAGTGCAAAGGAGGTGCAAGATGGCAACAAAAAAACGAGGTCGTCTTACCAGCAATCCCAAACCATTCTCCATTACCCTAAGACTTGATTCTGAATGTATGGATATTATCCAAGACTATTGCAAGAAGCATAATTCTTTAAGGGTAGAGGCGATACGGGCTGGGATAAAAAAGCTGAAAGATGACAAATAAAAAAAGAGAACAGCCCAATCCTGCAAAGATAACTGTTCTCTCGGTCAACACACCCCAAAGGAATATGTTAAATCTATTATAGCATATTTCTGGGGTACAAGAAAGGAATATTGCTATGGATTACAATAAGTTAGTATGTTTATGTGGAGATTACCCCAATGCCAAACCTGTTGGAGAATCAGCACAAGGGAAGATAGTTACCAGCAGTCAGGCAGTAGCCTACTATTTCGAGAAACGACATGACCATGTTATCTCGTCAATTAGGAAACTCCTAGATTTTAAGGAGGCCCAAGGGGGTATCCCTAAAAATGGGGAGACCCATAAAAAATGGTTCTATGAATACCGATACACCAATGAGCAGAACCATCAAACCTATCCAGCTTTTCTTATGACTCGTGATGGATTTACTCTGCTGGCAATGGGCTTTACCGGGAAGAAAGCCTTGGAGTGGAAGATACGGTATATCCAGGCTTTCAATGAAATGGAAAGAAAGCTGAAAGAGCAGGAGAATATCAAAAGCCAAAATTGGATTGTGACCTCTGACAGCAAGACTCCCGATGTTGCACCACCAGAGGTACTGGCACAGGCCAGAGCAAAAACCATGCTGATGAACGCAAGGACTAGACAGGCCAAGCTATGGAAAACATTAGCTGACGAATCCACAGGAACCTATAGGGAGATTTGCAAGGCCTATGCTGCCAATATCCTAGCAGGGAAAGAAGTATTGCCACTTCCAAAGCCACCCCAAAAGACAATGACTGCAACGGAGCTGGGAGAGGCAACAGGGCTAACTGCAATGAATGTAGGTTTGTTGGCTAATAAGTACAATCTAAAAACTGCCGCCTTTGGCCAGTGGGTGTACGATACATTGAAAAATGGCAGGCAGGTAGAATCGTTCAGATACTATGAGTCTGCCATACCGGTAATCAAGGAAATAGCAGAGGCAGAGAGAAAGAATAGAAAGCTGGTAATTAAGACGCCCCTAGCGGAGCTTTTAGGGGACATTATCATATTCACTAAATGATTGTATAGCCTACAGTCTTTACCCCGCTTGTAGGGGCTGTAGGCTTAAATCAGGGCAAAAGAAAAACAACCTGTTCTCGGATACTCGAACTAAAGAAGAACAGGTTGCTTTTCTCTCACGTAGCCCTAATTTAGGAAGACTTTTGAAGAAACGCATCTTATGAAAAAAATCATATAAGGGATAATGCTCTTTTATTATAGCAAAACTAGCAATTAATTTCAAGACTTTTATTTGCTAATATTGCTAAAGTTGAACAACTATTGTCCAAACATTTTCTTTGACATTAATTCAAACTGTTGGAGAATAGGTTTCCATGACTCCATGTGGGAATCTATCAAGCCTTTCATGAATTGGTTTACGGATACATTGTTAATCTTTGCTAACTGCTTTATGGCTTCGATTTGTTCTTCTGGAACAATAAGGTGAAGATGTTTTAGCTCCACATCTGGGTCAGCAGGTTTCCTGCCTCTTTTCTTTGGCTCTTCCAGCTTAGGTTTTTTGATTATATCCTTGGCAGCTTCTTTGTAAACATCAAAAGGGTTGACTGCTTTGCTAAAATCTTTTGCCATTATTTTTCCTCCGTTTCAGAATCCTGGTAGCCGAAAATTTCTTGTATCAGTCCCAGGTAGTCTTTAGCAGCATTGCTGTTTTTATCGTAAGAGAAAATATCCTTAACGCTGGCTTGGGCTTCTTTGATGGCCACATTTTCTCTGATACCTGTTTCAAAAACTTTTGTTTTCATTTTCGTAGCAGCGCTCTTGAATAACTTATTCATATCCTGAGCAATGCGGGTGCGCTCGTTATATCTTGTCATTATGATACCTGCTATCCTCAGTCTGGAGTTGCAGTATTCCCTGACTGACTCCACAGTAGCATACAGCTGGCTCACACCTTGCAGACTCAGAATATCAGCCTGTGCAGGAATGATTACCCTGTCCGCTGCGGTCAGCGCATTTGCTGTCAGAGTCCCCAGGGCAGGTGGAGTGTCTATTATGATGAAGTCATACTCCTTGGCTTTACTGCTACCTTTAATGGCCTCCTGTAGCTTATATGACCTGCTTATAGGGTCTGTCAGTCTGCCATCGATGGAAGCAAGGAACATGGAGGCAGGCACAATGTCGTACTTCTCCAGCTGTTGTATCCCCTCATACAATCTTGCCTCACCAACAAGGCACTCCAATATGGTAACGACATCAGCATTCTGAGTGTCAGTTACAGCGCCACATACTTGTGAGAGATTGCTCTGTGGGTCCAGGTCTAAAAGCAGAACCCTCTTTCCGTAATAGTCCCAAAGCCCAGCGGCCAGATTTTGAGCGGTGGTGGATTTGCCTACTCCTCCCTTTTGGTTAGCAATGGCGAAAACCTGCATGATAATACCCCTTTCAAAAAATTTTTTAAAAATTTCTCCAAAACATTTATACAGAAAATACTTTCCAAACTGAACACAACTAGCATAACTAGCAGCTTGGGAATGTTGGTATTTATGAGTATTCTATACCAAAGTTTCAATAATAGCAACATAAAACTCATGCTAGTTATGAATTAATTGTTCAATAATAGCATGAGTAGCAACAATAGCAACAATAGCAGTTTTTATTATTCCTATTTCTTGAATAAGTTGTTGTATTGACAAGTTTCCAGAGATGTAGTATGATGTGGATAAAAGTTCTTTGAAAATAAAAAAAGAGCAGGTCTTGTATGAGACACCACTCTCAGACAAGCCTTAGAGTACGATTGCACCATAATCATACACCAAGTTTTCCTGCATATCTTTATGTAGGAATTATAACATAAAAGGTCAGCGTTGGTCAATCGTGCCAGCGCTTTTTTAGTGGAACAATTTAAATAAATTCCAAATAGGGTATAAACCAAAAAGATTAATAAGTAAGCATTTTGGTTGTTTGGCGGCGGTTCAGATGATTGTTAGTTTTCTTGACCGTTTGCGACAAGTGGAGAGCGACCACTATAAAAAGGCAGTCTAATCCAGCTCATGCAGAGAATGGATTCGTCTTAACGCGATTGTCTAATGTTTGTGTTGCGTTACGGCGTCAGCAGGTAAAGAGTTCCAAGCCTGTGTTAAGCCTAAGTCCTGGTAACAGGATAAGCTGCTAGCAATAGCAGCGTGGCAAAAGGGAACGGGGGTATCGTTAGGGCCAGCACCATACTAACCAAGGCTGGGGAGGTACATCAGATAGGCGAAAGCCAAGCAGTCAGACGCTCGATAACGACTGTAGAACGATGTATGATAAGTCACAAACAGAAACACGGATACTCGAATGACGGGGCATTTTATAATCTCTACCGTGTTTAGGCAGACTTTCTTACGCTTGTCGTAGGAGTAGTCTGTCCAAAAGCCGTTGCTCTCACTCCGAAGCATTTTAAATACTCTACAGCTCCAAAATCAACTCTATTCGTGAAAGTTTTTTAGTAGCTCGGTTCAATGTTCCAGAATGAGCATATACTATATATGGTGTTTAGTAGATAGTAAAATACTATATATAGTGGTTGGCTTAATTGGCTAACTTTAATATGGGCTATTGAGAATGACACGCGTTATCATTGTTGTACTGTTATCAAACATTTGATATAATATATATGCGCACATAAATGAATAAGACCAGCCGTATTTGAAGCCTAACGCGCTCCCCAGATACGGCATGTCTTGTTTGTATATGTGCTTTTTTTATTATCTTTTTTGGAGGTGGCACATGGAGAATGAGGACGTCAGGGCTGAAATTCAAGAGATAAAAGAACAACTGATTCAGATTAGGACGATGCTTGAAATTTTAAACAAGCAGTTCGGTGAGAATCAGCCAAGGCTGGCGTATCTTGAACGTGAAACCGAGAGGCAGAAGGATAGTTTGAAGCAGGCCCACCATAGGATAGATGAGGTGAACACCAGAACTTATTGGCTTATCGGTGCCTGCATTACACTGTTGGGTATTTTTGTTAGTGCATTTGTGAGGTGATTGCTTATGGAGAAATTAAAACAGCTGTTTACGGCTATTCAGACAAAACAGATTGGGGTACTTGTAACAGTTATGATGGTATTCCTGGCACTGGTAATGTTTAGCTGGTTTATTGGCTTCTGGGCCAATGGACTGTGTGGAGCGAAGTTTGATTTGGGTAGCTGTTGGCAGGGGATTTCAGCAGTAGTAGCAGGTATGACAGGTGTAGCTGCCTTGGCTGGCACAAAGTATGCCCGTTACTATCTGGATAGTAAGTACAATTCCGGTGACGGGGAACGTCCTGAGTAATGGAGGTGCAATTATGCAGAGAGCAAAGATTATTGAAACTGATTTGAACTTTAGAGGGCTGGATAACCGCAGGGTGACTGACATGATTGTTATTCATCACACCGGCAACCCTACTGATGATGATTTGTCTGCTGCTGAAATTCATGCGAGCCACAGAACACAGGGATGGGCTGGTATTGGCTATCACTATGTAGTGCGGAAAGATGGCCGCATTGAGAGGGGCCGCCCACATTGGACTATTGGCGCTCATGCGGTTCGTGAGAATTGGCATACTATTGGTATCCATGTTTGCGGTAATTTTGAAATTGGTCAGCCGACTGACAAGCAGATTGAGGCATTGGCTATGCTGCTGGGGACTATCTGCTATGAGTACCAGCTCCCCATCGACGGCGACCATGTAGTAGGACATCGTGATTTAATGGCTACTGCCTGCCCTGGCGAAAATCTGTACAACATTTTGCAGACTGTTCGAGGTAAGGCGATTTGGTATCAGCAGAATTAAGGAGAGAACACAATGCAGAAAATAAAGGATTGGATTTTAAATAACAAATATAAAACAGCCCAGATTATTACCGCTGTAATCCTGATTGTTCTGCTTGTATTTTTTGTAGTTAAGGCTTGGGAGGCGCACATAACCAAGCCTGTGACTACAATACCACAGCAACAGGCAGAAACACCGGCAGGGGTTGAAAAGGCTGCCAGCAATGCTCACATCAAATTAGATAGTGGTCAGCAAAAGCAGGCGTCGGAAACTATCAGGGAAATCAGGGTGACTGAAAATGAGCCGGTATATATTATTCAGACCACAGGTGATAAGGCGCAGGAAGCCTCAGAAAAGGCCAGTAAGCAGGAAAAGGCAGACTTTTCTATAGTCACTGATAAAGACCATCCAGAAAAGACTGTAGAGCTTGACAAGCTGGATAAGAATACAACAGTCAATCTCAATCAGTACAATGTGCAGGCCTACAAGAAGCACATCAACACCATAGAGTACTACCCTGCTGAGAAAACAGTTGGCTATACTCATCAGTGGAAAATCAGCAAAAGCGGAAAATATATGGGTGTTGGTGTTGATTATGATACGGACGACCAGCGAATAATGGCGAAAGTGACATATTCTTGGTAAAAAGAACATTAGCATAGAACAGAGGTGATATTTTATGAGTTTTACAAAAGATACACTTGGCACTACGGAATCTGTCGGCGGTGTAAGTCTGTTTGAATCCCTACGCTCTAACCAAAATGCCAGTGGAAGCTACAGTGGATTAATGTCTGCTGGTGACAAAGTTAAGCTGGATGGGATTGAGGAGGGAGCAAATAAGTATATTCACCCTAACAGCGGTGTAGCCCCGGGTAGGTATTTATTCGTCGTAGTAGATGAGCAAGGACATGTGACGGATGCCACGGCTGCCCCGAATGGAACCCTTGCAGAACATGAAATAACTGACGTATTTATCAGAGATGGCACTATACATATAGCGGAGAACAGCATTTCACCATTGACAGCAGAAAGCAATCTGGAGGCAACTAAAATTATAGGAGTTATTTCAAGTAGCCAGTTACCAAATGTACTTGCAGAATATGGTATTGAAGATGTATCACTGATTGATGGTACTGTAAGAATCGGCGATAACTCTATAACACCCTTAACTGCTGATAGTCCTTTGTCTGCTAAAAAAGTAGTAGGAGTGTTGGGGCTTGAAAACATCCCAAGAGGTGCCGAAAGAACTATTGTCGTTGCTGATGATAATGCTAGGTTTGCACTTACATCTGACGATGTGCAAAAAGGCGATGTGGTTAAGGTAAATAGCACATCAAAGATGTATATTGTGCTTGATACTTCTAAGCTGGACAGTGAAGAAGGGTATATGGAATATAGCAATGGTTTTGTACTTACGCCAGCAACTGCAAGTAAATTAGGCGGTGTTATTGTCCCAGGGAATGCAGGCATTAACCTTACTGATGAGGGTGCAATATCTATTAAGATGGGGAACGGCTTAGAGCTGTCGGGTGGAGCTATTACGATAAAAACAGGAACAGGGCTAGAAGCAAACAGTGATGGCAGTATTGGCATTAAGATAGGGAACGGCTTGGAGGTTTCTCCAGATGGTACAGTAGACATCAACCAAGCAGAAGTAAAGGGAGATGATGTATGGACCACAAACAAGTATGGTAATTTTGTGGTTCTTGCAAAACCAACCGTAAATAGAGATTTTTATATAAATGCGCATGGCAATTTATCAATTAAGAATAAGGAGGCGACAGCTAATGGCTGGTGAAATTGTAAGGGGCTGGGACCCGTCTATTGATGGTAAAGGAACGTTAGGACATGCGGATTTTAAATGGGGTGAAGTAAATGCGGTAAAATACAATGCTGCTATAGTAGTAACAGACAACATTGAAGCAAAGACTATTTCTGGCGAAATTGCGCCAAAGCTAGTATCTAAAATCGTTCATTCCGATGATTCTATCACAATAACACAGGCGGACGGCAGCCAGTCTACAGTACCACTGACTGGTGAAACTACATTAGGCTGGTGCAGAAAGCGCCGTATTGAAAAGTCTGGCAACACAGTAAAACTGTATTGGGAGGACCCGAAAGATGGCTATGCACAGTGGGCTAAGACTGTAATTGTAAAGAAACAGGGAGCTTATCCAGAGTCTCCGAGTGATGGCACTACTGTAGTTACGACCACTGAGCGTGACAAGTATAAAACAAATCCGTACACCGACACACAGGCTGACGCGGATAAATGGTACTATCGTGCATTTCCTGTTTCTGCTGGCGGTAACACTAGCTATCACCGACTCAACAAGTTTGGCTTCTGGCACTATGCTATTTGGATTGGCAGGGAAGATGGCGTTGAGTCTACTTGCGTGCACAATGTAGATGGCTATGATAACCAAAACTACCGACCTATTAAGATGATTTTCGATACCGATGTAGAGAAAAATGTACTGGATTGGGGTGACTGGGAAAATGCTCAGTTTATGCCGAAGCCTTGTATGTTACGCAACAACGGCACTGTAGACTACTATCTCAACCCGAATAATTACAATCAGAAAGCCGATGGCTCTCCGACCACAGATATTTCAGATGTGAATTATGACGGTAATGCAATGATGGAATGGAGCCCAGTCTTTACTAAGAATGAAACCATTGGCACTAAGCATTATATCTACTACTGCTCCGAGAAGCTGGATGATAGCTATGAGTGCTACTCTGCAAAGAAAGACGATGGCACATATGGCGAACACTGGTATATGCCTATTTACGAGGGCAGGGTAGTAAACAATGTTATGAGGTCTTTGTCTACCGGCACTGATGGCACAGGCACGGGTGCAGCACTGCCAACGGCTAGCACCACTATGGACCAGGAAATGACATACGCTAAAGCAAACGGCACAGGCTGGAACATTACCAATTGGGCTGATGAAAATCTTATAGCCATGTTGGGCGTTTTGGTAATGGGCAGGCTGAATTGTGCTATAGCCATAGGCTACAATTGTGGCTCCAGCTCCGGCGGATTAACTCACAAAGTCGGCACTGGTAACAAGAAAGGCATGTTCTTTGGGCATTACACTATTTCTGCATATGCCACCAAATTTTTCGGCATGGAAAACTGGTGGGGACATAGATGGCGGCGTTGTGTAGGCTTAATCACAAAAGATTATAAAGTCTTTGTAAAAATGACAAAGAGTATCATCGACGGCTCTACAGTGCAGAATTACAATAGCACTGCTGACGGATACATCAATACCGGCATAACAGTACCGGCAATGAGTGGTAGCTATTTTGTTGATGTAGCTAACAGCAAGTATGGCTTTGCCATACCGACGGCTCTCACTAAGTACAAAGGCGATACCGGTACTGCTGGCGGTTCTGCTTCCACATATTACTGTGATGGTGGCTGGTCTGCTGGCGGTGTCTGTGCTCTGATTTCCGGCGGCTGTGTGCCCGGCGGGACGGCCTCTGGCCTCTTCTGCTTCGGTGTGGACAATGCCCCGTCGAGTGCGTATTGGAACATCGGGGCCTCCTTGTCTTTTAAGAGCTTTTAGAGAGGGTTCAAGGGAGAAACCTCTCCCTTGGATTGACTAAGACCACTAACTAACGAATAAAAAACTATAAATAGGGACTGTATGGGCGTGTGCTCTGATTTCCGGCGGCTATGTGCACGACGGGACGGCCTCTGGCCTCTTCTGCTTCAATGTGAACAATGCCCCGTCGAATGCGAATTGGAACATCGGGGCCTCCAATCTTTACCGAAAAAAATAATGCCTGTACTCTTCCGCACCGAAAGGGGAAAATTAAGCCGTAAAAAGCACGGATTAGTAAGGTTGCCGAATATCCGTGAGGCGATAAAGACAGATGAACACTGTAAATAACTTGTTTGATAAGATATGTACAAAAGAAAACATCCTTTTAGCTATCCGCAAAGCAGCCAGGGGAAAGCGAAAGAAGCGTGTAGTACAGCAGGTACTAGCTGATGAAGAAGCGGTAGTAGATAAACTGCTGGAGCAATTGCAAAGTGGCACATGGAGGCCTAATGCAATCCATAGCGTCAAAGTAATCAATGATGGCATCCAGCAAAAGAAGCGTGAGATAGTCTGCCCAGATTTTGTAAATGAACAGATTGTACATCACGCAATACTAAATATCTGTGCACCGATTTTTCAAAGAAGATTCTATAAATACTCATGCGCAAGCATACCTGGCCGTGGTGTTGAGTACGCTGTGAAGTATATCCATAAAGCTAAGGCTGACAGAAAGAACACAAAGTATTTCGCTGTTCTTGATATAAGAAAATTCTTCAACAGCGTAAAGCCGTCAAAGGTCTTTCATGCAATACGGCGCATAGTACGTGATAAGCGTGTGCTAGTGCTGTTTGCAAGGATACTGAGGGCTAACAAGATTGTTCGTCCTGATGGCAGTAGAATCAAGCGTGGCGCACCAATCGGGCTGTACACAAGTCCCTGGTTTGCTAATATCCTGCTAACCAGCTTAGACAATTTAATCAAAACTAGCGGGGCCAAATACTATATCAGATACAATGACGATATGCTAATCTTTCACGCTAACAAGCGTAAGCTCAGAAAGATTTTGGAGCTTGCAGAGCAGCACATCAACTCTTTAGGGCTGGTACTGAAAAGACCGTGGCAGATACACATGCTATCTAAAGTGAAGATAGGCTTTATCGGAGCCACAATCTCACAAGAGAAAATTGTACTGAAAGATAAAGTATTTCTAAGAGCCAAGCGTACTGCTGCTAGAATTGCTAAGAAAGATAGAACCACAACATACGATGCTCACAAAATGCTATCGTATGGCGGTAGATTTAGTCATTTTGACACATATCACGCATTTCAAAAGTACATATCTAGCAAAATAAACATGAAGCTCATGCGAGTGATAGTAAGTAAAGGAGACAAAAAAGCATGTTCACAAAAAGTCAGAGCAAAACAAAACCGCTGGCAGTTGAGAATGTAGGCAACGACCGCTACATTATCCGCCAGCACATTGAGGAGACCGACGATGGCAATGGAGGTACAATCTATACCTACGATGAAAACATCGTCACTAAGAGCACTTTGGACGTCATGCAGTGCGTTGAGGGTGTTGAGCTAAAGCGGGAGGCTGTCATTATTGACGAGTACACCCAGCAGTTAATGGAAGAAGGGACATTATAATGAAAGCAGTAGTAGCAAGCTTCCAGCGGTTATACAAAGCTGGGAAAGTAACCAAGGACGACATGAAGAAACGCGTTGTTCGCGGTATCATCACAGAAGATGAATACAAGGTTATTACAGGTGAAGATTATGCAGTGTGATTTTCAGAAGATTAAGCAGAAAACTGACTTGCAGCTGCAAGAAGAGCTAAGTATAAAGAGCAATGAGGAACTGATTGAGATGAATATCAAGTTGCTGAGATTACTTAGCTTATATGCAATAAGGAGTGATGGTTATGGACAGGCGGTATGATTTAGGTAAGCTAGGGACAGTTTTAGCTGTACTGACTAACAGGGTGACAAAGGATCTGCGGTGTGTATTGGCGGTTGGCATTATGACTCTTGTGGTCAGCTTAATAACTATGGTGATGGTGCTATACATGGCAACGAATGAGTACCGTGCTGGCGCCTGCATAGTAGGCACTACGGCTATTACTAGCATATGCAAAACAGCTAAGGAAAAGGCAGGTGCACGCGTAGAGTATGCCAAGCATACAATAGATTGTGTGGTGTAAGCTATGTTGTGGCACAGAAAACTGGCTAAGAAATTTCTCAATGAGTCAACTCTCACGGACTTCTGGGACATTGTTAAGGAAGCCAAAATCACAACGCTAGATATGGAGATATTGGATGCCGTGTTCATTGATGGTAAAAGCATGGTGCAGGTTTCGATGGAGCAGGGGTATTCTGTGGAAAAGGTAAAAACCACCTTACAGCGTGGCTATGACAAGGTATATCGTGCACTGGAAAAGCATAACAAGCTATGATATAATATATATATCCACAAGGTCTCTATATAAAAATAGATTCCAATAAAAAAGAGGTTCCAATGGCGGAGCCTCTTTTTTGTTGCAAAATATTATCTCATCAAAAAACAAATTAATACAATTATACCTACTGCTATAAAAAAATATTTGGCACACCCTCCTGTAGATGATGATACTTTATTATGTGCATAAACTGCCCATTCTTCACGACAACCCATCATTGAATAGTGCATTTCTCCGATGTTTAGCAATAACATAGTAGCACTCCGTGTGCTAATACCCATTTCTTTAAATAATGCACCTGCTTCTTCTCTCAGGGCGAGCAATTCTTGTCTTTCTAATGGTGGGAAAAGTTTTAATAAATTTCTAATATCTTCTTTCTCCATACCTGCCATAAGAAGATATATTTTAGGGACAGCAATATCAAGATTGTTTTCGCCACCGATAGACACAAGATCCATATCCCATTCAAACATTCCTACCAATTCCTCTCTTATCTAATAATTTATGCTGAAATATATTATTTTTAGAGTTTTTATTTCTTCCTATCCGTGGGTGGAACTGTAACATTATAGCTCGTACCATCTTCTTACCGCAGTATTCTATATGACTTTTTCGCCTATTGGCGTTTAGCGAGGGTAGTCCGATGAATACAAATGCTATATCGTTAATATGATTTGCATTATTGGTTGACAGTGACAACACAATTCCAGTAACTATCAGCTTGTCCCAACACAACACCTGGTCAGTGTCGTTGATTATGGTTTCTGCTGTAAGGTACTGTGTAGTTATTGCACTTCTATAGTCCTGCTCTGGGATAATGTGCCTTGCATGGAAGCTCATTAACATCAGAGGGAGGATTAAGAAAATGGTCAACCGTTTTCTCATGCTTAACTCCTTACTCGGCAGTAATGATGATAACATCGCCGACAAGCTCGACAATGTCCTCTGTGGTTTCAATGTTCTTACCCACGGGTTTATCCTCCACAATATATATTTCACCTGCTGCGTTGTCCTTTCATCAGCACAGTTTATATTGGGTGATTGCTATGTGGTTATTGTTGGCTGGAAACAGTATGCACTACACCTATACCGCCATTCCTAACTGCTTCCTCATAGGTTAGGGTAATGATGTCCCGAATCCTATCCTGTTGTTGTTTTGTGAGCTTGGCTATTTTCCCAGACTCATTTATTGTGCCGGTCATTTCTATGTGACTTATTTTCTTCAAAAATGCTGGGTCGTCTTTAAAGAGGACTTCTAATAAATTATAGGATTGATTATCTTCTTTTGGCGTATCAATATGTTGAGCTGCCATTATGCTGAGAGGGTCGACCTGTAGAATTTCAGATAGCTTTTCTATCCTGTCCCTACGCATATTACTTATTTCAGCGGATTCCCAGCGGGATACAGTTGCTTCTGCAACGCCTGTGTAATCAGCAACTTCTTTTTGAGTTAGCCCTAAAGCAAGGCGACGGTTTTTTATAAATTGACCAACATTGTTTTTCATTTTTATCGCCTCCGGTTTTTATTTTTGTTACTTATATTATATAGTAAAGATTACGTTTTCGCAATAAGTAATAGCTTTTTTGCGAATAAAACACAAAAAAACTTGATTAATGAGGTGGCTGGTGGTATAATTACTTACGTAAAAAGTAAGTATAACATACAAAACAAGAAAGAAAAAATATGTTCTCATAATAAGGTAGGTGATTGAATGCTAAAAGCAAATGAATTAAAAGCAGAAATGGCAAGGGAGGGATTGACAATAAAAAGATTAGCGGAGGCGTTAGTTATGCACCCTGCAACATTGTCAAACAAAATAAACGGGAAAACCGAATTTGGCTGTGACGAGATGATGAAGATAGGGGATATTCTACACCTTTCGCAAAAACGTATGGCTGATATTTTTTTTGGTCATTAACTTACGTTTTAACAAGAAGATAATACATTATACGTAAGAAAGGCAAAAAATGGATAACAACATTAAAGTATTTGAGAATAGCGAATTTGGCAAAGTGAGAACCATCATCTTGAACAATGAGCCTTGGTTTATTGGGAAAGATGTGACCGACATTCTTGGTTATCAAAATGGCAGTCGAGATATTAATCGTCATGTAGATGAAGATGACCGTCAAAACTACCAAAATGGTACTTTTGAAAGTAATCGTGGCATGGCTATCATTAATGAATCTGGTCTTTACAGCCTGATTCTTTCAAGCAAGCTGCCAACAGCAAAGAAGTTCAAACGCTGGGTAACATCGGAAGTCCTGCCCTCAATCCGCAAGCATGGTGCTTATATGACAGAGGACACAATCAAAAAGGCTATGGCAGAACCTGACTTCATAATTCAGCTGGCAACAGAACTGAAAAAGGAACAAGAACAGAATAAACAGCTTACAGAAACTTGCTCCCAGCAACAGCAGGTGATTGGCGAGCTAAAGCCAAAGGCTGATTATGTTGACAAGATTCTGAAAAGTGATTCTCTAGTAACCATCACACAGATTGCTAAGGACTACGGCATGAGCGGTCAGGGAATGAACAAAGTTCTCCATGACTTGCATATCATCTATAGCTGTAATAAGCAATGGCTGCTATATAGTCAGCACCAAGCCAAGGGATATACATTCTCTGAAACAGTGGATATTCCTAGAGAAGACGGCACTACCAAGGTTGTGATGAACACCAAGTGGACACAAAAGGGCAGGTTGTTCTTGTATGAAACCTTGAAGAAACGAAACCTGCTTCCACTGATTGAGAGGAAAGAACAGGAGTAAGGGAGATAGGAATGGATAAAGGAAGAGCACGCATAATGGGTGAGCTGGAATTTGAAACTGGCAATATTGAATTAAAACTGGCAGGGAAAAGGATAGGGCACATAGTTTTGGTTGCGTCTATCATAAAAAATATTTCCGATGAAACGGGCTTTAGCACTAATAGAATCATGAAAGACATTACAACTACATTAGAGTGCGGTAAATGGATAAATGATAAACCATGGAGGACTGCTGATGAAGGGGGGGGAAGAAGAATGAAAATGGAGTGTCTAGGCATTGAAGATACCAATTTTGCTGTGGTGTACCCAAAGAATAGGCAGGAAGAAGCAGAGGCGTTCATGAACATTTGCGATGTTTTGTCAGAAAAAGAAGTTCTTGGTTGTTGCCTGGAAGATTTAAAGGTATTAGCCCCAGCATTAGGGATGATATTAGCAAATGAGGAAGTAGAAGGAAGTATAAGATGTCTGAGATAAAGAAAGCAAGAATCCTCTACAGTAATATGTGGATAGGGTTCACAGAGGACAAAAGGAATATTGCAGGAGCTTTCAAAGGTATCTGCGATGGTTTATCCGAGGCTGATACCTTGGGATACTACCGAGGAGATTTGGCAGAGATAGCTGCTAAGTTAGGATTGTTTCTGGAGGATGGTGAGAAGCATGACTGACAAAGTATGGAGGAATCTTACAACAAGCCAGAGGGTAACTATAAAACGTAAGGCCATATCTGATAGGCGGAAAGTAGAGGCTTTCGATTTTGTAAGAGATTGCTTGCTTATCATTGGCTATTTCATTGTGGTCGGCTTGGCCTGTGGATTTGGAGGGAAGCCATGAGATATTTACAGATAAAGGCCTACAGAAAAGCTCCTATGAGAGTTGATTTGTTGGCTGTGTTCTTGGGAGGCTGTGTCTTAGGTTTCCTGGCTGGTGTTTATATTTGGGGGGGGTAAAAAATGGAAACACTTTATGAGATTAACGCAAGATATAATGCTGCACTCCAAATGTATGAAGATGGAGTCAACGAGCTGGTTGATACTGAGACTGGCGAGATAATTCCTATTGAAGATTGGCTGGCAGCATTGCAAATGTCTAAAGAGGAAAAGATAGACAACACTATCAAGTACCTGAAAAACTGCAAAGCATTTTGTGAAGCTGCCAAGGCAGAGGTTGAGTCCTTGGAGGAGCGCATTGCCAAGAAAGCAAAGAAAGCCGAGCATTTAGAAAAGTACCTGCTTTCACAGTTAGGAGATACCAAAAAGGTAGAAACTCCGCTGTACTGCTTAAAGGTGCGTACCAGCAAGCGGACAATTGTGCCGAAAGAAGAAAAATTTATTCGAGAGCTGCCACGTAGGTATTGGAATAAGAAAACCACTGTGGCTGCTGATAAGAAAGCCATTAAGAAAGCATTGGAAAGCGGTGTAGAGCTGGCAGGGTGCTCCATTGTGGAGAACAAAACCTTGTCATACTAAAGGAGGATAAGAAAAATGACTAACGAAGAATTTTTGCAGAGGTATGACAGTGGCAACCCTGATTTTACAGAGGACGAAATTAGGGGGATGGCTTATGTAAAAATTGGTAACTATGTAGATGAAGTAGGTGGAGAATGTGATAGATGGACCCAGGATATGCAAACTATTTTCGAGGTCGATGGTAGACTTTTTGCTGTGAGCTGGTTTAGAGGTTTAACAGAATATCAGGAAAATGATTTTGATGATTCCGAGGTCTATGAGGTCGAGAGGAAAGAAAAGGTTATTTTTGATTATGTAAGAAAGGAGGAATAAGTCGAGAATGTCAAGAGGAATATTAGTAATGGGTGAGAGCGGTTCTGGCAAGACAACAAGCCTGAGAACCCTTAACCCTGAAACAACTTTTATTATTGAGTGTGATGGCAAGGGCCTGAGCTGGCGGGGTTGGAAAAACCAGTACGCCAAGGCCAAGAAGAATTATTTCGAGACTGACAATGCCCCGATGATAGAGGACTTGCTGGACAGGATTAATTCTGGCTTGCCAAATATCAAGGTAGTAGTCATAGACACCCTTAACATGATTATGGTGAATGATGAAATTCGCCGTATGAAAGAGAGGGGCTACGATAAATGGGCAGATTTGGCTACTTGTATTTGGGGCTTGATTGATACAGCCCACAACCTGCGCGATGACCTGACTGTAGTGTGTATGGCTCATACACAGACAGAGCGGGACGATTCGGGCTATCAGTTCACCCGCATGAAAACTTCTGGTAAGAAGTTGGACAAATTATGCGTGGAGAGCAAGTTCTCCACAGTGCTGTTATCTAAGTGCCTTGATGGAGAGTACATCTTTGAAACACAGGCTGATAAGAGTACAGCAAAAAGCCCTATGGGCTGCTTCGAAAAACAAATTCCTAATGACATGGATTTTGTCATTAGGAAAATGAATGAATATGAATATGGAGAATGTGAAAGCGAGGAAAAGAAATGATTGAAAGACCTAATGATTGGAATGAAGCCCCAGCAATTATTGGCGGTGCCAAAACCCTGCCAGCAGGCAATTATAAGTGCAAGATTGTAAATGTGGAAGATTCTGTTTCCAAGGCTGGCAATAAAATGTTAAAGATTTTTTTTGACATTGATGAGGGCGATTATGCAGGTATCTACATGGATAGATACCTCAGTAATAAAAAAAGTAATGAGGCAGCAAATTATCCAAGTGCTGGAGTATATTACCAGCTCCTGGGAGAGGGACAGACTGGCAGATTGAAAGGCCTTGTGCAGTGTCTTGAAATGTCTAACCCAGCATTTAAGTGGAATTGGGATGAACAGGCAATGAATGGCTGTGTATTCGCTGGTCAGTTCCGCGAGGAAGAATATTTCAATCAGAATGACGAGCGGAGAACTTCCACTAGACTGGTGTATATTCATCCTCTGGAAGAGCTGGCCAACCTCGATGTACTGCCAGCAAAGCAGGCTAGCAAGGCAGGTGCACCACAAAGCAGTGCAGATGCAGAACGACAGTTAGAGTCCATTTTTGGTGGGCCTGCTGCTCCAACTGACGAGATTCCGTTTTAATGCTGCTTAATGGCAGGGTGATTGGTGCCAAGGGTGGAAACATATTTGTTTCTATCCCTGTCACCGACACCCAAAAGGAACAAATAGCAACCACTTCAAGGCCTGATGTGGTGGTTGAGTTTGAGGACGGCAGGCAGATAACAGTCAAGCAAAGGAAGAAAATCTATGTGCTGATAAAGTGTATAGCAGATTGGCAGGGGTACACTCCCACTGAGGTAACAAAAGAACTACTGAAATACGAGTTCATTTCCTCACCAATTAGGGAAGCTATTTCCTCTGATGATTCATTCTCTTTGTCAGACTGCGATAGAACGACTGCAAGGCTGTTTATAACGTGGCTCATAGAGTTCTGCTTAACACATGATATACCATGTGGAGAACCGCTCTGGAAGCTCTGTGAGGATATTGAGAAGTATATGTGGGTGTGTGCAGTAACAAAGCATTGTGCAGTGTGTGGCAAAAAAGCAGAGCTGCACCACTATGACACTGTAGGCACTGGCAGAAACAGGAAAGAGATTTGTCACATCGGCATGAGGTGTTTACCTCTTTGCAGAGAACATCATACCCAGATACACAATATCGGGCGCGATGAATTTTGTAAGCGATACATCCTGGAGCCGATAAAGATAGACGAACAAATAGCACAAGCATATAAGTTAAAGGGGTGAGAGCGTGATATTCAAGCTGAGTGAAAAGAACAATGGGAAAATTGTTACAGATAGAACGGTTAGTCTAAAGGCTAAAGGGCTTTATTTTTTCTTAATGCATTTGGATTTAGAAAAGGATTACTCAATAGAGGCCATTGCCTCATGCAATAAAGGCACTAGCGAAACAATCAGAACCGCCATTAATGAGCTGCGAGATTTGAGTTATATAGAGACTTTCGCAGGAAACTCCCGCAATAAAAAAGCGATGAGTTCTATTCCATATTATGAGGTTATAAGCCACCTGAACAAAGTCTGTGACAGAGAGTTCAAGTGGCAGTCGGAAGCCACTAGGCGATTGATTCGAGCCAGATGGAAAGAGGGCTATAGACTGGACGACTTCAAAAAAGTTATTGATGTTATGTATGCTGAATGGCACAACACTAATTTTGAGAAGTATCTAAGACCAGAGACTTTGTTTAGGGCAACTAAGTTCGAGTCGTATTTAAACAGAGATAGTTCCAAGATAAATAAGATACAGAATACTGAGAAACTGGCGGGGACATACTTATGACAGATAAAGATGATTTGGAGCGAAAGCTCATGGTAGATTATCTCCAAACAAGGGCAAAATACTTCAATGAGGATGTAGGCAACTTGGACAAGGTAGATGGCTATGACTGCCCCAAATGCAAAAACAAAGGGGCTATAGCGGTGCTGGGAGAGCATGATAATAAGTTTGCTTTTGATATAGTCATGTGTGACTGCACCAAAATTAGAAAAACAATTCAGCTTATGAAACAGAGCGGGCTGGAAGAAATGCTCAAAAAGTATAGGCTGGAGGAGTTCGAAACCGATGAGGCTTGGCAGAAAACCATTAAAGCAAAGGCTATGGGATTTCTGCAAGTGCCGGTGGGAATGTTCTTCATCGGCGGGCAGAGCGGCTGCGGTAAAACCTTTATCTGTACAGCCATTGCTAGAAAACTCCTATATGAGGGACGAGAGCTACGTTACGAAATATGGCGGGAAATGTCAACACAGCTCAAAAAGAATATCGGTGACAAAGAGTACACAGACCTGATTGACCAGATAAAAAAGGTTGATATTCTGTACATCGATGATTTTCTCAAAGTGCCTGTTGGTGATGAAATAGGCAGGCCGAGTCAAGCGGATTTATCGCTTGCCCTGGAGATAATCAATTATAGGTATAACAATAAGCTGGTAACACTCATATCAAGTGAATGGACTAGCAATGAGATTATAGGTTTTGACGAGGCCTTAGGCAGTCGGATATGTGAAATGGCTGGCAAGTCAAACCTTAATATCCGACGGGACAGGAACAAAAACATGAGAATGAGGGCTATGGAATTATGAAGTACCACAACAAAAGGGTAGAGTATGGTGGCAGGCTGTTTGACAGCAAGGCCGAGGCAGATTTCTACAGGTTTTTACTAGAAAAGGTAAAGCCGATGGAGGTAATATGCCAGCCTACAGTGGAGTTGCAGCCATCTTTTAAAAAGGATGGCAAGACAATCAGAGCCATTACCTACACCCCTGATTTCTTCGTTAAGTTCGCTAACGGCAAGGAAGTTTATGTGGATGTAAAGGGCATGAGTACCCAGCAGGGGGAGCTAAAGCGGAAAATCTGGTGGTACAAATACCCCGACAAAAAATTGATATGGGTGGCCACATCAAAGAAATATAGCCTTAGTGGCTGGATTGAATGGGGCCACTTAAATAAACAGCGGAGGCTGAACAGAAAGGCAAAGAAATGACAAGATTGGAAGAAGCAAGTCACGATGTAGCCGAATATATAAGCACATTATCAGAGAATGGCATGACAAAAGTTATGTGCGCTATCTCTTACCCATATAAATGCTGTTTTTGTGAATGGGGAGATAACGAAGAAATGTGCTTAAAGAGTCGGTGCGAGGACGGGATAAAGGCATATTTGGAGGCTGACGAATGAGTGCAGCAAGAAAAAAACGGCGGGCAAAAGAAAAGGCTGTAGATAAGGCCATCAAAAAAACTGTTGTACCTGTTGCTAAAGCCAAGGCGGCTGCCCAAATGCTTTTCAAAATGAATGAGGGCAGAATTAAGCGGTATTGTGAGTGCCGTGTGTTACCCACCATAGCATTTACAATGCATAGGCGTTTTGGCTGGGGAGCAAAGAAGATTGGCAGAATGGCTTTAAAGATAGAGTGGTTCATCAAAGAGTATATAGAAGCTGGAATAAAGGCCAAACGTGTATATATAACGGTTCCGTGGCTATGGGACGGACTAAATGAAGAGTGCAAAATAAACTACATTCCTAGGGAAGTCAACCAGGAGCCAAAAGATGAATCGGATTGCAGGTCATGGCTGGATATTCACGCTAAGCAGTGCTCAATAAACTGCTTGGAATATTTGGAATGTATATGGCTTTGGATTTTACACACTGAATTTGGGTTTGGCCATAAAAGAATCTTGCAAGCCAGAGAGGAAATCAGCAAAATCAACCCACTGGAAGTTCCTATTAAAATGATTTACGACATGATGGACATTGTGGAGAAGTTAAAGGCTGCCACAGAAGAAGAAAAGATAAGATTTACTACTCTACGCGAGGACCTAGAGAAAATGGACATTACTCATAACGGATTTGAGGAAGGTCTGGTGCTTGCGTTTAAAAAGCAAAGAAAGGGAATATAAATGTTAAGTGTGTATAGAAAAGGTACTAGAAGATATTTTCTAGCGAGGATTATCGAGAAGCATGACAATGTGACAAGCTCTAAGTTTGCTATCTGCTACAGCAATAATGCTGACAATACCAAAGCAAAATGTACTGTCAAGATGATAAATGAGGCTTATGGGGATTTACAAAAGGCCCAGGAAAAGCTGGATGAAAAGGCCGATTCTCACCGTTGGTTATGGGCAGGGGAGAACAAAACAATGCCCCAGTACAAATTGGTGTACAAAGCTGGCAAAACAGTGTTTGCGCTGGAGGAATAGTGATGGCAGAAAATGTAACGATACCCCATTTTACGTATGTAAGGGATATGTTTTTTAATTACCTTGCTATAAAAAAAGCCGTGCAGGAATACCGACAGGACGCTGGTACAGCAAAGGAAATGTCGCAGCAGTCTTTCAGTAAAACCGACAAGATTCCTATGAAGCAGGTAGAAGCGGAAGCCTTTAGAGAAATGTTGCCGGTGCCAGCCGTAAGACTTCATGACGGGACGAAGATTAGCAATCCCGAAAAGTGGATTGATGTTGTAGACAGCACCTTGAGCCACATTAAAAACTTCAATCATAGGACAGCCATTTCAATGTGGATAATGCATTTTCGTGTGACTGAAATTCTTGAAGAAACAAAAATAAACAAGGCTTTGTTCTATGTTTTGAAAAGCAGGGTGATTGACTGTGGTGTAGTCCTGGCATACCAAAGGGGGCTGTTGAAAGTTGAACGCACAAATAAGCCCGTGTAAAGACTGTGCAAGCAGGGTAGTAGGCTGCCATGCAAGGTGTGGAAACTATCTCACATGGCGTGCTGATTTTGACTGTATGGTAGCAGAGAAAACACGTCAGGCAGAGATTAATACTTGGACCATCACAAGAGCCAAGACAACAGATGAGTGGTTCAGAAGCAGAGGGGATTGGTGGAAAAAATGATATATGACCTCATCCGTCACATAAAATATTATGTTTAACATATCGAGGAGGAGAATAGTAAATGATTCAGTTATCAGAAAATTGGAGATTAACAGCAGATGAGGTACAGTTCATCTTGCAGAAAAAGAACATCAGAAAACAGTCTGACGGTGGGGAAGAAGATGTGTGGGTGAACAAATACTACTACCCCACCTTACAAATGGCATTGCTGGCATACATGACAAAGCAGACCAGAGCTAAGGTGAGAAACTATGAGCCTGACGAACTTCGTGAGATTGTAGACCATATTGATAGCGTGTATGAAAAGTTGGCTAAATTGGCTGGAGAATGGCAGAAAAGCATTAAGGAGTAACAGAAAATGAGTAGTTACGAGGATTATAGAGACTTTATTCTCGAAAAGCTGGACGAACGTACCCTGCTGGAACAGCTAGCCGAGGAAGCGAGTGAACTGTCTCAGGCAGCTTTGAAGCTGATTCGAGCCAAAGAGCTGAGCAACAATGTCACACCAAGGACGGAACAGGAGGTCACACAAAATCTTGTAGAAGAAATACTGGATTGTAATCTTGTTATGTCTTTGCTGTGTAGAAAAGACAGGAAGCTAGTAATTAGTATGCCTAAAATAAACAAACATAAGCGTTGGGCTGAACGCTTGGGGTATAAGGAGTAACCATGATAGACAGAACGGCAAAAATAGAAATCATACAGCTAAAGGATGTAGTTATTGCAAAACGCAATGGCATTAAAGCTAAGGCTTATTACCGTAATTGTGATTTTGATGTGGCAAAAACTATAAAAATGGCCATTGATTATCTCGCAATGGCAGAAGATTTTAAATATGCACGTGAACTAATCGGCTAAGGAGGATTTGAAATGAGCAAGAACCATATGGAAGAAGTCACAAAAATATTAGGAGTGGAGCTGAGGGAAGTTTTTCGTATAGGAGAAGGTGCTTTTGCTACTATTACATATTATCAGTTTACAAAAACAAGATTTTTGCAATCAAAAGATTGTGATAGTTGGACATGTGCTAGAGCTATAGACTTGTTTCGTCTATTAAATGGTTCTTGTCCGGTAATTAAAATGCAGCAGAGGAGGTAAGAAACGATGGCTAATTATATAAAAGAAGTAGCTATGTTATTGGGTGTAGAAGTAGGAGAAGTTTTTCGGGTTGATAATGACCCCTCATTAAAAAGTTGCGTATTTAGATTTTCGGACAATGACCTACAAGTATCTGCGGTGAATAGTGATAACGATACTTGGGGAATTGCAAATGATGGCAGATTGCTTGGCCTTTTGAATGGCAATCTATCAATTCGTAAGTTACCATGGCAGCCAAAGATGAACGAAGAGTTCTATATTCCTTGCATACATTATACCGAATCAAGCATGGCTACTAGGCTCCGTTGGCGCGATGATAATGCAGATAATAAATTTTATCAGTTTGGACTCGTTTGTAAGACTAGAGAAGAAGCTGTTGCTCTGACAAAGAAAATACTGGCAGCGGTGCAGGAGAATAAAGATGAGTAGAAAAGAATTTTTACTTGCACAAGTAGAGAAAGCTCTGGATGAGGGGAACGAGCGTAAGCTTCATATACTTATTGCTAAATTAGAGAGTTCTCATATATGCCCTCCAGATAGCTATGACCATGCCTTTTGCCCTTATTGTGGGGAATGTTGGTGGCAATGGATGATGATGCTAAAAGAAATGCTAGATATGGAAAAGAAGGAAAAAGATGAATAGTAAGCAAAAGAATTGGCTCTTAGTTGGCCCAGTCATTTTCTCTTTTATGATGGCAATGACCACGCCAGTTGTTCATATATATTTTATGAAACTTATAGATGCGAGTGTCCTTGCTATAGCCAATATGATTTCAGTGGGTATTGCGGCAATGACTAATACATCGGTAACAAAAAAAAGGATTCCTTGAATGGTATGACAATCACTTTACACTCATTGTAGTAACAGATGTACTTCTATTTACGGTCATATCATTCGCTGGCATGGAGTGGGCTACTATAAGGTTTATCGGCATGGCTATAATCAACGCTATCTCTACAACACTCTGGATATGTGTCATGAAAAACGCCATAAATTCTGTTGTCAAAGGCAAGGAATTAACTATATGGCAAAGCCTAGCAAGCAGTTATGAACTTTATGCATCCTTGGCTGGCGGACTGGTGATTCTAATACTAGGAAGTATAGATGTAGAGATAGCTATTATGATACAGTGCATAGCAAACCTAGTTATGGGGCTGGCTGATTTGAGAGCGAGAAAGTTGTTGATGAGGAGCGATGATAGTGATAACTGATGAAAAAGAAATTTTGTTAGAGCAGTTGCAAAGATTGTGTGCTAAGCGTTCTATAGACGGACTTATCGACATGTTGTCAACGGAGGGATGCCCACCCGATACTGAATGTAGAGATATTCAGTATATTTGTCCTAATTGTAAGGAATGTTGGCATGTGTGGCATAAATCTAAATTAAATGAGGTACGACAAAATGACAAATAGAGAAAAGGCTATTACTGACCTTACAGAAAGGATAGAAGCATTAGATAATGAGGGACTAGCGTGTGCTATTTATGACAATTTTCGCATTGTAAAGGGCTGTAAGTATTGCATATATGAATCCGTGGATGACATACATAGTTGACCAAATAATGTTTGTTAAAGGACTGCTTGAAATGATGGTAGTATTATTCATTCCTTTGGTTTTCTTATTTTGTGCTGGGGCACTTTTTGAAATAGATAATGAGAAAGAACAAAAGCTGATGATAAAAAGAGGAATGTATGTAATTGCTGCGATGATTGTAATGTTGATATTGGACACACTTATTCCTAGTCGAGAACTATGTATTGCTATGATGTTGGAGGTAATGAAATGACTAATGAGGAATTTTTGCAGAGATATGACAGTGGTAAACCTAATTTTACAGAGGACGAAATCAAAAAGATGGCTTATGAAAAATTTGGTAGATATGTAGATTTTGTCAAGGGTGCACAGCGTAGATGGGTTCAGGAAGTGGAAACTATTTTCGAAGTTGGCGGTAGATTATTTGCTGTTGGTTGGGACAGAGGGTTGACTGAACGACAGGAGAATGACTTTGACGATGCTGAGGTTTATGAAGTCAAGAGGAAAGAAAAGGTTATTTTTACTTATGAGAGGATAAGTACACATGATTGAGTTATTGGCTGTTATTTTGAAAATACTTGTTATGTTGATAATAGGTTCTATCATCTATACTACTGTGTTTGCATGGGATGTTTCTGACCGCCACAGTCCAAAGGTTAAGAAACGAGGAGAGAAGATGGTAGAACAATTGATGGCTGGGATATTCGCTATGATTGTGTTATTTATCTTTATTTGCGGGGTGATAAAATGTCTAATGCAAACACAGTAATGACTAATTTAGAGGTACTTAGGCAGGAGCTAAAGGAGTTCATCGACAAGGCTTCAGAAGAAGATTTGATGGAAGTAGCTCTTGATTCTGGCAAAGAAATTTGCAACCACTGTGTTTTTGGTTATATGTCATGTAGTATGGATTGCTTTGAGGGCTTTACCCTCTGGGGACAGCAGGAACACAAGGCGCCAGAGGAAGAAACAGCAGTATATGTAAATGGTGGTAATTGCGAAAGCAAACTCTTGAAGCTGTGTGAGAGCTTGCAGGTGCACGAGTCAGTTACAGTAGAGAGTTTATTGAAAGCTGGCTTTACAAACTGCGTAGAAGCGATATTGCACAAAAGCTGGAAGATTAGGCTAAAAGACAAATACCCTGTGTCTTTCGTTATGAATATTACAAAGAAAACACTGAAAATTAGAGAGGTTATGGTCTTTGATGAGTGTTTTGGTCAGCCTCACCCCTGCGGGAAGAAAGAGTACGAACAGATTGAGCAGATTATCAATGAGTTAGTCAATAAGAAAATTTTAGAGAGGTATTAGGAATGACAGAGTGTGACATACAAGCTGCACTTGGGTACTACTATGGTATTGAGAAAAAACTAATTGTCGTACCGAATGTGTTGTTAGGCCCATACGAGGCCGATTTCATAACAATAACAAAGTCTGATTATCTGATTGAAGTAGAGATAAAAATCTCTATCAGCGATTTTAGAGCCGACTTCAAGAAGAAACATTACCATGACTGGTTCGAGGTTAACGCACTGTACTATGCACTTCCGAAAGAGCTGTACGAAAAGCACAAGGAAGAAATAGAGGAGTCATGTGATAAGGTTGGAGCTGGTATTATACTTGTCGGACAAAGACACCCCGAAAATAGAGATTCTTATGCGTATTTAGATAGATTTGCGAAAAAGCCAAAACTCCGCAAAGCAAATCCGCTTACAATGTATCGGATGTTAAATTTTGCCAGGCTGGGCTGCCTAAGATGGCCTAGCCTCTGGCGCCATAGGAACGGATAGGAGGAATAGAAATGCTTAAATTTAAGAGAAAAGAAGCTATATTAAAACGCTTTTTCTGTAGAAGAAACAAATTGATTCTTAAGCAAGTTCCCAGAAAAAGAAGAAGTCGTTATCAGTATCGAAAGATAATGCGTATCAAAGCAATGAGGCTTGATATTAGAATTAGATGCTATTCTTGTCGAGTAAACGTTTCACAACACTTAGGGACGGCAGCTCCAGACTTACATTTAGACATCAAAGGATATAAGCCCTATGGAATTGTTTGTGCAATGTGTAAAAGCTATATGTGCGGTGGACTACATTTATAAAAAAGGAGAGGGACAATGACTAACAGAGAATGGCTGGAAAGCTTATCGGATGAAGAATTGGCGGAGACATTAGATTCTTGTACTGTGTGTGCACGCAAAAACACTAGATTTTGTTGTGACAACATCGAAAAAACGTGCTCTAAGGGAATAACTCAATGGCTAAGAGAGGAGCATAAAGAATAATGACTAACAGAGAATACGCAATTAAGAAAATTAATGAAGTCCTAGAGCGGGTAGATGATACTAGGCTGGCAGATATATTCATAGAGGTTGTGCAACTCCCAGAGGCATGTGCATGGTGCACCGACGATAGTGATATATGCGATTGCACACGGGGCATAACAGGATGGCTGCAATCGGAAGATACTTCAAGGCAGTATTGAGGAGGGACATATGAAAGATAAAGCAAAAGAACAGGCGAGTGAACGGACAAAGATTCTTAATGACTATAAGAACAAGAAAATCAACTCACAGGAAGCTATCAAGCGGTTGAGGGAGCTGTGTTCAAAGAAGTAAAATGAATGTCTTGCTGTTACCGGCAAGACATTTTTTCATGCCATTTTTGTGCTGATACAACATCAATACTACACCCTTGCCAGGCGAAGAATAGTGGCATAATAAGGGTAGAGGTGATAGAGATGTACGGATATACACAGCAACAGCCACCTAATCAGTGGCTAATGGTAAACAGCTATCAAGATGTACAGCGGGCACTTCTGCCAATGGACGGCTCACAGATGATGTTTATGATGAAGAATGAGCCTATATTTTATATAGCCAACATTGTAAATGGGCAGAAATGCATACAGCCGTACACTTTTCAAGAGCTGACACCGGAGAATATGCCGAAGCAGCCACCGACAGTAGAGGAGCGTGTACAGAGCTTGGAGAGCAATCTGGCTGACATAGTAGCATTATTGAAAGGAATGAGGGCTGATGAATCCAATATTCAAGCAAAGACAAATGAACCAGCAGGGGAACCTACAGCAGTTTCTAAATAATGTCAAAGACCCCCGACAGCAGGTTATGACCATGATACAGAATATGTCGCCTGATAAGCGACATATGATAGCTGATATGCTGCCAAAGGCTAGGGCTATGGCAGGCAGATTTGGTATAAATGACTTTGATTCAGTGGCCACTGAAATAAACAAAATCTTATAAAAGGAGTGATAGAAATGGACGAATCTTTGATTGGCAACATCTTAGGAGGCCTGATTAATCGTGATGGAGATAACAACAATTGCATGGGCAACGGCGGTTGGTGGATTATTCTTCTTATGATTTTCTTCTGGGGTGGCAACGGCTTTGGCGGCTGGGGCAATGCAGGCGCACAGGCAGCAATGGCTAACTATGCTACCCAGGCTGATATTACCAATGGCTTTAACTTCAATCAGTTGCAGAACGACATCAGAGGTGTAGAGCGTGGATTGTGTGATACCGGCTATGAAAATGCCCGTCTTATCAATGGTGCTACAAATACCATTGTTGGCCAGGGGCAGAGACTCGGTGAGGCTATTGCACAAGTTGGCTTTAATGCCCAGCAGTGCTGCTGTGAGACGAATAGGAACATAGATTCTGTTCGGTATGAGATGAGCAAGAATACTTGCGACATCACTACAAATGCTACAGCCAACACCCAGAAGATTCTTGACCGCTTGTGTCAGATGGAGGCTAATGCAAAGGATAACACAATTGCACAGCTGAGAAGTGACTTGCAGGCAGCCCAGTTGACTTTGGGCAACAACGCTCAGACTCAGTCTCTTATCGGGGCTTTGAGGCCTACTCCACAGCCAGCCTATATTGTGTCTAGCCCTTATGCTAGCTACAATGCTGGTACAACTATCATCTAAGAGTGCATATCCGCACCAACAAAGGCAGGAACATTGCTAAAGGGCGGTGCTCCTGCTTTTCTTTTGCAGGGGTGTAACGAAATGCGACACCCTATACCATTTTCCTGACGTCACGAAAAAGGAGTGATTACAATGTTAGAAGCAAATTCCCAGACTTTAACAGTAACAGCGAATACAGACCTTACATTCGCAAACATCAACATTCAGACAGGCATAACCGCAGTATTGGACAGTGACACGGCAACTATCAGACTGAATAGACCTGGCATATACCGGGTAGACTTTACCGCCTATGGCAGTAGCACCGCCGCAGGGACCATTGGAGCCCAGCTGTATGCCAATGATACGGCAGTCAATCGAGCTTCCAGTGTTGCTACCACAGCAGCAGGGGCACCACAGGCAATAGCTTTTTCTACTCTTGTAGCAGTCGGGAGCACCATGGCAGGTAAAACCGCAAAGTTGAATGTAAAATACATCGGTGCAGCTGGTATCCTGAATAATGCTGATGTTATCGTGACAAAGATTGCATGAGGGGTGATACCATGAAAGCAGAAATCAAAGAGGCTTGGCAAAGAATCCTCGCTCATCAGATTGAGGGGATAATGCTGCATAGCAAGTTAAGCACTACATATATGCTGCTTGACTGTAAGAAGCAGTCAAGGGCTCATTCAGCACACTACATTCAAGAGTGCATTACTCATCAAAATACACTTTTGTACATTGTGAGCGAATATGGCGAGGAAGTACAGCCCGCAAACCTCACAATCGAGCCTGACAAACATATCTGTATGCCTGTTCGACCACTAGAACGCCATGTAAGGCATGAAAAGGCAAGTGCCTTAGTGAATGTATGGAAAGAGTGGGAAACCGCAACAGCGAGCTTCTACGAGGAAATGAAAGCTATTTTGCCAGATTGCCCCATGATTAACAAACTTTTGAAGTCGGTCAAGTATGAATTGGCCCACATACACTAAAAAAACAGCCCCCGCCAATCAAGGTAGGGGCTGTACTGATTTATTCTGTGATTATCGCAATGTCGCCTACAAGTTCAGCCGTTTCGCTGTCAGTGTCGATACAGTGAAGTATCTGACGGAATTTGTCAATAGCCTTTGCATTGTAACGGAATGTTTCTACTTCTTTGTTTGAGTGTTTGGATTTATCGTGGTACCAGGAGCCGTATTCTGCTGTTTTCAGCTTGTGCAGATTGGCAAGTCTGCCGATTCTGTGAGCCGACACATTAAGCATATTGCCAATCTCAGTAGCGGTGTAGGTCTTTTCCTCGGCCTTTGGCAGGGAAACAACATCCTTTTCAGCCAAAGTGTTAGCAGCATAGGCCTTGCAAACCTGCTGATATGTACCGCTTGAACCATCCGCCAGCTTTGCCCAGAGTGCTGCTTCTCTGACTTTTGCATTGCGTTCCATGATTGCTAACCGCTTGGTCTTGGATTCGTCCAATGGCTTTGCGGTGCCTGACTTTAAGCGGTGTTCCATCTCATAGAATTTGTCGATGTAGGTAGCTGTGAATAGTACGCCCTTTTCGCCAGTCATTTTGTTTGCTACCATGTCGCAACCCTTTTTAGTCAGCAGATAACATTTGCGTGTCTCTCCTTTTCTGTCCACATAGCCTGATTCTACGAAGAAATCTAACGCCCCCAAATTTGGGTTGGTTGAAATTGCGCTGATGTACCTTTCAATATCACGCACTAAATGGTCATGGCGCTTGTCAACCAGTTCTGCAACCTGTCTGCTGTCAGCATAGAACACATTGTCTTTGCAAATTAATTTAAAATTCATATTAAATTTTCCTTTCGCTTGGCCGAAAGGTTTGCTATAATAGATTTAACAAGGCCTTTCGGTTTTTGTGTAGGTGGTTTATCATCTCTTGGCGGGGGCGATAAACCACTATTTTTGTTGTAGCAAAAGCAATATTCCTTGTCTTATAGCACCTGCTTTTGTTAAATCATGCTTCTGGGCATATTGGCAGAGCAATTCACTTGTGTGTTTGTCGACTCTTACTTTCAGGTCTATATCTTTAGGATTTTCAGCTTTTGGCCTACCCATTTTAGGACTCATTAATCAAACACCTCCTTTTATGAGTACCAACAATACACATTATACTTATAGCTGTCTCTTATACACATCTGACGCTGCCGACGACTCCTTACGTGGAGATCTCG
>ERZ1026894.459-NODE-459-length-30147-cov-5.429018_pt1 | contig 30147 bp, 26 predicted proteins | sample MGYA00380177_ERZ1026894 | MGnify/ENA primary metagenome ERZ1026894 (study PRJEB33269, sample SAMEA4719813) | human gut metagenome | biome: human-associated habitat; feature: organic feature; material: feces | place: Cameroon | collected 2013-10 ... | reverse complement strand
TTTCTCTTCTGCCATAATGGGGTGTTGGCTATAAGACACACAAACGATTGCGTTTGAAAAGCCACTGTAAGCGGGACGCTCCGCTCTGTCCGATCCGGGGGACTGTATAGATATCTTTGGATAGTACGTTTTTTGGAAATTTCGGTGATAATGCAGTTGCATTGGTACACTCACGAAATTATTAACACCTTATTAGTGCTGAAGCTGTTTTCAGCGATGCCGGCACTATATTTATTGTTTTGACGTTTTACAATATACTGCATTGTAATTTTAATGAAATCTGATAAGCTGAGGAATTGTGTCACAGCTCCTGAGTGTTTTATTCTTCCGCTTTTATAAATCTGAACGATGCCATATCGAACTGTGTACCGGGCAGGAATACAAAAGCAATATTATTCTTTCCGCAGATACGCTCGATATCGAATGTTACGGGTGTATACCCGTCTGCGTGCGGGAACTCAAGCAGGCGGGTCGTCTGATTGCCGTTCTCATCGTTTACCCTGAGCTGTATAGTACAGTTGTCAAGCGGTGTTCTGCCTGTAACGGTTATCTTGTCCGTGCCGTCTGCAAAGTCAAGATCGTTAAATTCGATAACAACATTGTTTCCTATCTCTTCAACGCATGAACCGTTTACCTTATAATCGTCACCGTAAAGGTTATCGTTGTCCGCTGCCGCATTCTCTGCATAGGTGCGGTCGTACTTTGCAAATTCAAAGCCACCGAATATGCAGGAATCATTTATGACGAAGCTGATATCATGTATTCCGCTTATTCTGCGCGGGAGATCGAACTCCTGAGGGTACGCCCTGTCCCAGCCGCCGTTATTCTTTATATTGAATGTGCTGATGTATTCGCCGCCGTTATCCGCATCGCCCAGATATAGCTCTACGGGGTAATCTTCACCGCCGCCGCTGTTGCCTACGCTCAATGTGATATGCTTTGTACCGCCGCCGAAATCTATCGAGCCAAAGCCGACTACGGTTCTGCCGTTAAATCCGCCGAGTGAGCCTCTGTCTATCGTTGTGACGGGAACATTCGAGAAATCGCACAGACAGGCGGCAACAAAGATATACGGATCTTTTTCCGCCTTGCCAAGTCCTGTGACAGTGTATTCAAGCTCGGAGATCACCTTAGGGATATCCGTACCGTTCTTTGAATAGGCGCGCAGACGGAAATTACCGTCACCGAACGCCTTTAACACAGCTGTACTGCCGTCAAAATCTGTTACACTTGCAAAGCTTATCTCAACGCCGTTGTCTGCACAGCACTTGAACTCTATATCGCGGAACGTTGCATTTTCGGGATGTATCTTAACGCTTACCATCGCTGTATCGTTGTCCTTGCCGAGCTTACGAGTGCCGTTGTCGGTAAGCTCTATCTTGCGGACCGGTATTTCTTTGGTGTACGCAGTTGTGACTGCGGGGAATGCATTTTCGGTCACAACACTTACACCCTCGGGGACGGTTTCGGGAGCGACCGCGTTAATGACTAACGATGTCGGCTGCAGACCTTCGCTCTCGGCGGTGACTGTAATTTCGCCTGTTTCAAATGTCGAACCGATGATCGCAAGGAGCTTGCCTGAGAACAGCTTACGGTGACTGCCCTTGTAGCTGTCGTAGTCGGTGCTGTCGCCGTTGTCCAGTCCGAGCAGTCTGCCTGCACCGCTGACAGTGAATTTTATCCTGTTGTTGGCGTTCTGTACTTCCTGTCCTGTTATATCCTCTGCTGTTATTGTTATAAATGCAAGAGATCTGCCATCGGCGGTTATCTCATTTTTATCACTGCGCATACGGAGCTTATAGGTTTCATAAGGGGTGAAGAGCACCTCCTCGACCGCATAGTTGTCGTTTGTGCAGTTTTCATTATAATAGCCTATTACGGCTATCGGCAGCTTCTTGTGATAAGGCACACGGAAATGTGCGCACAGCTTGCCCTCGCTCTTGTGGTCAAGCGTTTCGCTGTCGTATGTTTTTCCGCCGTAACGGAGCTTAAGAACGGGTAGGTTTGAGTATGCGATGATATCTATCATCTGACCCTCGTTAAAGTCCCAGTAGCAGGGCGAAAGGTGGATAAAAGGCTTTTCATAGGCGATATCCCACACCGATTTATAGAACCAGAACGAGTCCTTTTCAAAACCGGCGGTATCCACTATGCCGAAATATGAATTTTTGGTATTGTAGGGAGTAGGCTCGCCGATGTAGTCAAAGCCGGTCCAGACAAACTGCCCCATCGAATAATCGGCGGCAGTATCCATAGCATAAGAATTAAGCGGCGAAGCGCCCCAGTTTACAACACTGTTGCCGAGATCGGAGCACTGCAGATCATCATATACAAGAAGTGACGTTTCGTAAGGGAAATGGTAAATTCCTCGTGAGCGGACTGTAGATGCGGTTTCGCTGCCGTATATCACCCAGTCGGGGTGCTTTTCGTGATGATCGTCGTACAGCTTTTCGGTATAGTTATAGCCGGCGATCTTAAGGAAGTCAGCTACATTCTGTGCATTTTCCCACTGCATATAGTTTGACGCTATAGTAGGCGGAGCGTTGTGCATAGGGTCATTCTTTTCGACCTCTTCAGCCAGCATCTTTGCCACCTCAAGACCTCGCGGACTTTTGTGAGTGTCGTAAATTTCGTTTCCTATGCTCCACATGATGACGGAGGGGTGGTTGCGGTCACGGCGTATCCATGCGGCAACGTCTGTTTTATACCATTCGGGAAAGAAACGGTGATAGTCGTTCTCATTCTTTGCAAGCTCCCACATATCAAATATCTCGCTGTCTACGAGCAGTCCCATTTTGTCGCATATATCCATAAGTTCTTTTGACGGTGGGTTGTGGCTTGTACGGATAGCGTTGACACCCATTTCCTTCATCTTTGAAAGCTGGCGATATGTTGCATCATAATTTACAGCCGCGCCGAGTGCTCCGAGATCGTGGTGCATACAAACGCCGTTGAGCTTAACACGGATACCGTTGAGCAGAAAACCCTCTTTCGGGTCGAACTTTGTGGTTCTGAAACCGAATTTAGTCTGAACACTGTCGTATTGCGTTCCGTCCTCGGCATACAGTGCAACCGATAATGAGTAAAGATCGGGTGTGATGATATCCCAAAGCTTAGGTCCGTCGATATAGAACACCAGCTTGTCGCTTTTTCCGCATACTCTGCGTTCGCAACTGTAAGCTTCACATCCTGTCGGGTCGGTCACATCAAACGCAAGCGTTCCGCAGGTCTGCATCGACAGCTCCGTCTGTATAATTACCTTCCACTTTCCTTGCTCTCTGTGGTCGCTGTCGTTGGGTCTGGCATTTATATATATGCCGTCCTGTACGATATGGTTGCGCGAGGTCTTTCTCAGCCATACGTTGCGGTATATGCCTGCTCCGCTGTACCAGCGGGTATTCGGCGCTTTATGATTTACTCTCACTAAAATGCGATTGTCGCCCTCGATAAGGCTGTCGGTTATATCAAAGCTGAACGAGGTATAGCCGTATTTCCATTCACCGACTGCCTTTCCGTTGACATAAACGGTAGTATCCATATAAACACCGTCAAATATCAGGATATAGCAGTCCTGTGGATCGAGCTTGTCTACAGAGAAGCGCTTTTCGTACCAGCCGCAACCGGATTTATAGAGATTTGCGGTATCTCCGATAAGCCAGTCGTGGGGTATCTCGACATTATACCAATGCACGTTCTGAAGAGCCTTTTCATCGCTGTCCGGCTCGGTAAGAGCAAATTTCCAGTTATCATTGAATAAGACTGTGCGTTTTTCCATTTTACTTTTCCTTTCGGCTTTATAGCTGAATTTGTATGATTATATTGTAGCAGTTTGAGCAGTGAAAATCAAGATAAATCGGGTTTTCGTTAAAAAGATTTTGCCCCTCCGCAAAAGCGGAGGGGCAAATATATAAGAGAGGAGAATTTGCTGCAATGCAGCGGAAGTTAAGAAAACTGTCGAAGCGATGTGAAAATGCTGTATAAATATTTGAAGATGCTATGAAAGTTCCGGCTGAATGCTACTGCGATGTAGTCTGAGAAGCTGATGTAATGTTGTAAAGCGGTATGAAGCTATTGTGTAGGTATTATCCGATGCTGAAAAAGCTTTGTGATGATTGTGCAATAAAAGCGTTAATCCACTCTTACAGCCTTAAGGAAGTTGTCGATATAGTATATCGACCTGAGATCGGCGGTGCGCACTTTCTGCCCGGGAAAAGGGCTGAAAACTATTGTGTTATCACCTGTGTATATGCCTGCGAAGAAAGACTCACCGTCTTTTATAAAGACAATATCGCCTTTTTGCAGTTCGGAAAGACTGACCTCTTTACCCATGTCTTTTTGTGCGGTAAGACCTCTGGGACACTCAACACCCGCGCTTGTCAGCGCATAGTATATAAGTCCGGAGTTATCGAAGCCGGTTTCCGGTTTGTATCCGCCGTCGGTGAACGGCTTACCCAGCATATCGTATGCCGTTTTGGCTATAGCGTCACCTTTTTCGGATCGTGTGGCAGGCTCGGTATCATCAGCTGAGCTGTTGTCTGACGATGTATCATCGGCTGAGCTGTTGTCTGACGATGTATCATCGGCTGAGCTGTTGTCTGACGATGTATCATCGGCTGAGCTGTTGTCTGATGATGTATCATCGGTCGAGCTGTTGTCTGACGATGTATCATCAACTGAGCTGTTGTCTGACGAGGTATCATCAACTGAGCTGTTGTCTGACGATGTGTTTTCGGACGAGGAGCTGGTGGAGGCTTCTGAACTGCTGTTATTGGAGTTGTCGGTGCTGTTTTCTGCACTTGAGCTTTGCGGAGTTTCGCTGCTTTCTGTCGGCTGAGAATTTCCCGAGCAGGCGGTAAGTGATGCTACAGCGACAATTGTCAATATCGCTAATATCGATGATAATTTCTTTTTCATAATATCACGACCTTTGCTTTAACATTTCCTGTCCGTGATTTAAGTATATCATAAAATAAGCAAAAAGCAATTAAAATTCGGTTACAATACGGTAACAATTCGGTTACAAATGGTTACAAAACGGTAACAACGGTAACAATTCGGTTACAGATCTTGAAATACAAAAACACCGCCTGCTTTCACAGACGGTATTCTTGTAGTTTTATATGAAGGACAATGTCATAATCAAAATTTAAGCAATGCTTATTGCAATGCTGAAGCTGTTTTGCCAATAAGTGCTGTTGATATCGGCGAACTTTACCTTTTCGCCGGGATAAGGGCTGTATATCAATTTTCCGTTACCGATGTAGATGCCGCCGAACTCTATCGCTTCGCCTGTTTCGCTGTCTTTATCGGCAAAGAATAGCAGATCGCCTTCTCTTATTTCGTCAAGACCTATTGATGTACCCATTTCTTTCTGTGCGGCCGTATTCCTCGGACAGTTTATAAAGCCGTTTTCACGCAGAACATAATAGATAAGACCCGAATTATCAAAGCCCTGTTCGGGAGAAGCCATACCGCTCACATAATCTATGCCGACAAGTGCTTCTGCTGTAGCTACTATCTGACTGCGCAGATCTGTCACCGTAGTATCGCTGCTTTCATTGCTGCTCTCGGTAACGTCGGAGCTTTCGGGTGCGGATACTGTATCCGATACCGTTGTCTGTTGCGACGAAGGTTCTGAAGGCTTGCTCTCCTGAGTGGTTGGTGACGTGTCTGGGGTCGTGTTGTCCGAAGATGTTGTATCTGAGCCGCATCCGCTCATTAAGGCGGCTGTAGTGACAGCCAAAGCCATAATCAGCAGAGTGACTAAGCTTTTTTTCATTTTTTACCTCCGTGCGACAGCCTGTGACTGTCGTTTGAGATGTACAATCTTATATTTTCTTGCACAATAATAGTATATCCCATCGTCCACGAAAAGTCAAGCGAATTTTTACCATTTTATGCTGTTAAACAGTAAAATAGAGTGTATCTTTGCTGAAAGATTGTGGTGATAGTGTGAAAAAGGGGAAGAAGCCCCGCGTGGGCGGGGCTTCACAGTTTGTAGAAAAAGTATGTTTTCTCAATAAAAGTGCTTGTCCTCAATCCCTATCCCCAAACCCCTTTCCCCGGGAAAGGGGCTATATTACTGGGGCTACCGCCCCTAGACCCTGTCGGGGGCTACGCCCCAAAGCAAGGATGCTTTGGTTGCTTGCCAAAAGTTTTGCACGATGCAAAACCAACAGAGCAAGCAATAAGCGACACCCCATTTTTATCAACGATAGAGGTTTTTCGACAGACTGAGAAGCCCCGCGTGGGCGGGGCTTCAGTCATAATTACTTATTGTTGCCGTTCTTTTTCTTCTTGCTTACAACAGCAGTGATAACGCCGACTGCAACTACAACCACAAGAGCTACTATGCAGATAATGATAGCGGTCATATCGAATGTAACGCCTGTGTTTGTGTTACCGCTGCTTGCGCCTACTGTTGTTTCGGCAAAGCAGGTAATGCCGAGTAATATTGACATTGCTGCGGCTGTTACCGCAGAAGTGATCTTTTTCATCATAAAATATCATTCCTTTCTTTAAGGACTAATATACTACATTTCCGCTGAAAAAGCAAGTGGAAATGTATACAAAGTTATTGCACAATATGCCCTGTTATTCCGTAGGTGCGGCAGGAGCTGCTGTAGCCTTTGCTCCGTCCATTATGCCCTTGATTATCTCGGGCTGTGTTACTGTGCACTTTGTGCGGTCAAACAGGCCGAAGCCGTACTTGCCGTTCCAACCGTTATCCCAGTAAACTGTCACGATGTTTCTCTTGTGAGCGGCATAGTTGACATACTCTGCAAAATAAGCACGGTATGTAGTGTTGCGCTCGTCCTTGTGCGTCTTGTCGATAGAACCGTATTCGCCGATAATTACACCGTAGCCGTTTTTGATATAAGCGTTATAGAGCTTGTCGAACTGCCTGTCAACGAGCGACTCGTTCTGTCTGGGTTTTACCTGACCCTTGAGGTTATCGCCCCATCTGAATATTATATCCTTACTTTCATCGCCGCAGAAATCCCACGGTGCGTAGTAATGAACGGAAATCATAACTCTGCCTGTGCTGTCATTCGGGATAACAAAGTTGCCTGCGAGGGCATAGCCGACATCGCCTGTCGTATAGTCGATATCTGTGTTCCAGCCCGGTACGAGAAGATAACGTGAGCCGTTGTTTCCGCCGGCATTTCTTACCGTATCAACGAAAATCTGATTATAATCGTTTATGTTGCCATAGTTTTCTGCTGTAGGTCCGCCGTAATTACCGTCAAAGACTTCGTTCATCGATTCGTATACAAGATGCTCGTCATAATTCTTGAAACGGTCTGCTATCTGAGCCCATACCTTTTTGAATTTTTCCTTGATCACTTTCTGATCGGCTTCGGGCTCGTTGCAAAGAAGCCAGCTGCCGCCAACCGAATAATAACCGTCGCCGTGGATATTGATAATCGCGTAAAGACCGTTGTTTATGCACATATCCACTACTTCCTGTACTCTGTCGAGCCATGCGGAGTCGATCGTGTAATCCGGTCCGTCGCCTATCTTAGAAAGATATGAAACGGGGATACGGATAGACTTGAAGCCCTGAGCCTTTACTTCCTTTATAAGCTTTTCGGTTATAGTAGGGTTGCCCCATGCTGTTTCGCTCGGAGTACCGCCTGAATTTGCTTCAAGCTGGTTGCCGAGATTCCAGCCGGGCATAAGGTTCTGTGAAAATTCCACCGATGCGCCGCCTGTCGTGACCTCAGGAGCGGGAGCGGGAGCTTCTGTTTCAGCTTCTGTTGTGGTGGCTACAGTGGTTTCGGGTGCGGGGGTTGTAGCTTCTGTTGTTTCCGGAGCGGGGGTTGTAGCCTCTGTTGTGGTTGCTGCAGTAGTTGTTTCTGTAGTTGTTGCGGCGGTTGTCGTGGTTTCTGCCGCGGTTGTAGTTGTGGTGGTCGAAGCTGTTGTTGTTGCCGAGCTGCTGTCAACGGACGAATTTGCTCCGCCCGAGCAAGCAGAGATACCGGTAACCACCATTATACCGCTGATAAGAGCGGCGAGTATTCTTTTCTTCATAAGTACCTTTCTTTTCTGACGGCTTATGCCGTTTTTGTTGTTTTAATCATATTGTAATGGTTTTCACGGAAAAAGTCAATAGCTTAAAAGGACTATTCAAAAATTTTGCTAAAACGATTACATAAGTTGCCGTTCGCAACAAAAACCGCCTTTCGGAAACAGCGTCCGAAAGGCGGTATACTATTTAATATATAAAGAGATTATTCCTGAGGGTTTGTTGAATCTCCGGGAGTCGGCTCTGTGCTACTGTAGTCGGGGTAATAATCGTAGCTGTTGCTCGTGTCGATGGCGCTGAAGTCATTTTCTTTAAAAGTGTCTTCCGTTTCTACGAGATAAACACCATCGAGCGCAGTCAGACGCTTAAGGAAGTTTCCGGGGCAATAAACCTTGACTGCCGTTATATCCTTTTTATTTTCATCAAAAAGTGAAACGATGTTGCTGCTTCCGCTTATTGCAGTACCGTCCGAGAGATAGACCTCGGTCACACGGATATTACCCTTGCCGTCTGCCTTTGCAAGTATATTCTGCATATCGGTGGGAGTTTCATTCTCCTTGAATGTAACATAAAGGAAAACATCTTCCGTATTTTCATCAGCCTTGTTGTATGCTTCCATTGCCATTTTGAAACGCTCTTCTGCGCTTATAGATGTTGTGGGAGAAACGACAACGGGACTTCCCGTGTTCAGAAGTGCAACAGTGCCGAAAGTTATGGCGATCGCCGCCGCGGTACTTGCCGCCGAGATCCACACCGCCTTGAGTCTGCTTGTTTTTTTGCTTACCGACTTACCCATAGCGGCTTTTTTGATTTTTTCATGGTCAAAGGAATACTCGCTCATAAGCTCTTTGTAGAACTCATTCGTATTCATTTGAAAGCCCCCTTCCGTAAGTCACAGCTTAAACTTTTTCTTTTGTCGTTCTATTGTGCGGTAAAGCTTGTTCTTGACTGTCGAAAGCTTCACGTCAAGAGCCTTTGCGACATCTTCAAGCTTCATATCGCACGCAAAATGAAGATAGAATATCTGACCTGTCAGCTCATCGGTCTTCATTATGTCATCGAATATCTGTTTTGCAACTATCTTGTTGCTTATAACGTCCTCCAGCCTTGGCTGAGGCTTGGACATCTCGCTCTCTATCGCCACCATCTCTTCTTCGGGGTAGTCGGAAAAGGATGAAACCTTGTCGTTTTTCTTTTTACCCGAGAAGTATGTGCGGCACTCGAACTTTGCAATGTTGATAAGGAAAGCCTCGGGGCTTTCGATATCCTCGTGACCCTTCTCGCTGATACGCTTGAAGAAGCGGGTATATACATTCTGAATAATATCTTCCGCATCGTCCATATTTCCGCATTTGCTGACTACGAACCTTGAAACCGATTTGCAGGTTTCATTATATACACGGTTGAAATATTCTTCGTGACCGCTGTTGCCCATTGGCTCACCTCGCTTACGTCACCTACTTTGTAGTAGGCGGAATTTCAGAAAAAGTTTCACTCACAAAGAAAATATTGTGTATCGGATAAGTAAAATCTTTCTTATGGTTTTTGTGCAGTATCACAATATCGGATATCACATCGGATATCTGACGGAAATTCGGCTGTGTTTAAGTGTTAAAGCCGACCACAGCAAGTTTTACTATTATATTGTACATTATTGGGGGCTGTTAGTCAAGAAAAACAGTTTAAACAGTGTGCAAATGCGCTTTAAGGACACAGTAAATATTGAACGAAAAATGTGACTGTATTAACTGCATCGTTATTGCTTTGGCAAAAACCAACAAATAACCATACAAATTTTGTGCAATTTGCCAATTGCAAAGTATTCCGAAATATAGTAGCATTAAAAATAGCTAAAAGCTAAAAAATTTTTATGGAGGACAAAACCAATGAAGTTTACAAGAACTTTAGCAAGTGTTGCTGCAGCTGCAGTTGCAGTTTCTTCGCTTGCAGTAAGCGCATTCGCAGCTTGGGACGGTGCTGACAACAACGGTAACCTCGTACTTAACGTAGCTGACATCCTTCCCGAAGGCGTAGACATCAACGATGTATACGGTGTAAGAATCAACTTTACAGACGCATCAGCTGATGTATTAGCACAGGGTGCAGGCGGCGGATTTATCTTCAGCACAGCATCTAACAACTGGAATCAGCTCCAGTGGTGCAACGGCTGTGACACAAGTGAGAAGCCCGAAGCACACAACATTCTGTGGGATACAGAAACAAATTCAATCACAAGAATGGAAGAAAAGCCTTTCTTCACAGCTGAGGATATCTCAGGTGCTGCCGACACATACGGTCAGATTGCTCTTTCAGAGTGGTGGGGCGGCGATATCGCTTACTCAAGCATCGACTTCCTCAACAAGGACGGTGTAGTACTGCCCATTAAAGAGCCCACACCCGTTGAACCTGCAGATCCTGTAGATCCCGCAGATCCTTCAGATCCTGTAGCACCCGGTACATCAGAAGATGTTGAAGAAACAGTTGACATTGCAATCAAGAACGCAGGTAAGACTGTTATCGACAGCGGTCTTGTTCGTACAAACATCGTCAACGAATGGGCTGGCGATGACGCTTGTGTGATCGCTAACAAGGATGATTTCAAGAACGCAGTGAAGATCAAGGTTAAGTTCACAGTTTCTGACTTTACAACACCTTTCAAGGCTTGGATCGCTTTCATGGGTGAAGGTGCTCAGTACTGGGGCGAAGGTAACACAGCCAATGCTAACGCTGAAGGCAAGGTAGTTAATGTAACAGGTAACGGCGAATATGACGTTGAACTTACATTTGCAAACAAGGTTGCGGCTACTCAGTTCATCGCAGTTTGCACAGACCTTGCAGCAGCTGAAGGCGATGCTATTCCTACAATAGCTATCGACAGCGTTAAGGCAGTTGTTGATAACACACCTTCAACTCCTGATGAGCCCGCAAAGCCCGGCGATTCAGATAAGCCCGTTGAGCCCGGCAACCCTGACAAGCCCGCTAAGCCCGGCGATTCAGATAAGCCCGTTGAGCCCGCAAAGCCCGGCGATTCAGATAAGCCCGTTGAGCCCGCAAAGCCCGCTGATGACAACAAGAAGCCTTCAAATGCAAATACAGGTGTTGCAGTAGCAGTTGTTCCCGCAGCAATTGCAGCAGCAGCAGTAGCAGCAGCAGGTATCGTTCTTAAGAAGAGAAAGTAATCACTGTTAAGTGAGTATTTACTTAAATTAAGTACACTATCCCCTCCGGAAACGGAGGGGATCTTTGTATTTAAAACAGCTTACAATTATGTTTAATGGTGCGGAAATCGAAGAAAAGCGGCATTTATTATATTGTTTCACCAAATCGAAAAAAGTTTTTTGTGAAAATTGCCAATTGCAAAACATACGGCAATATAGTATGATTATAAATAGCTAATGAGCTAACAAAATTTTATGGAGGACAAAAAAATGAAGTTTACAAAAACTTTAGCTGCAATCGCAGCAGCTTCACTCGCAGTATCATCACTCGCAGTAAGCGCTTTTGCAGCAGCAGCTATCACATCAAACAGTGCTATTGACCTCGCTTCAGACAACAAGGCTGACGCAGTAATCAAGCTGTACGAAGAAGACAAGGAGCACAAGCCCGTTGTTGATCTGTTCACAGAAAAGAACGTTGCCCGTTCTGACATTTACGGTGTTAAGCTTTATTTTGATCTTACAGCAGATCAGGTAAATGGTGACACTTGGATCGGCGGCGGTGTCGGCGCTAACTCTGAGTCTACAGGTTGGCTTGGTGTTGAATGGGGTCAAGAAGGTGGCAAGAAGCCCATCATTTTAGCCGAAGACGGCACAGTTACATGGCTTCAGGATAAGCCCGTGTTTGCAGATACAGACACATATTGCCAGTTATGGGCACAGACATGGAGCATTGACCTTACTCTTGAAAAGATGGAAGTTCTTGACAAGGACGGCAAGGCTATAGAAGCTATCTCTGATGTTGAAGCCGATAAGCCCGCTGACACAGATACAAAGCCCGCTGAGCCTAAGCCTATTCAGACAAAGGCAGAAATCGCTGCTGTTAACTCTAAGGAACCTTCTTACATCTACACAGTTAAGGGTGACATTGACACTCTTAAGGTTGATGTAGTTGTAAGCCCTAATGAAGAGGACAAGTCATTTGAATGGAATGACTGGTGCGGCGCAGGCGTTATCGTTAAGAACCCCGATGGTACAACTAAGTACTATCAGTGGGGCGGTGCTCAGGTAAGCTGGGGCTGGGATGCAACAGGTGATAAAGAGCCCGATTCTATCGACGGCGTTAAAGGCGAGACATGGGTAGGTACAGTAAGCGCAGAAGATAGAAGCGGTCAGCTTTCTATCCCCGTTGTTAAGGGCTCTGTAGTTGAGTTCTACTGCTTAAGCTGGGTTGATGACGCAACAGGCGAAGCTAAGTATGATAAGACACAGTACACATTAACAATCAACGATGAAGAAGTTGCAGCAGACGACAACAAGACTCCCGACGACGATACAAAGAACGACGATACAAACAAGGAAGATCCTGCTAAGCCCGGCGATTCTACCGTTCCCGGCGATTCTACCGTTCCCGGCGATTCTACCGTTCCCGGCGAAACAGAAGTACCCGTTGAGCCCGGTAAGTCTGACAAGAAGCCCGCTGATGACAACAAGAAGCCTGCAAACCCCGATTCCGGTGTTGCAGTAGCAGTTGTTCCTACAGCACTTGCAGCAGCAGCAGTTGCAGCAGCAGGTATCGTTCTTAAGAAGAGAAGCAAGTAATCATTCGTGATTAGGTAAAGCTTTGAATTAAAGAGCATATTGACCCCTCCGCTTTGGCGGAGGGGTTTTTGTATATGCGGATATATCGCGATACCGCTGTCGGATATAATAAGAGCCGCCTGTTATAAGCAGGCGGCTCGTCAGCTTGTAGAAAAAGTCCATTTTTATAAAAATGGAGCAAATTCTCTATCCCTAACCCCAAACCCCTTCCCCGTGGGAAGGGGCTATATTACTGGGGCTACCGCCCCTAGACCCTGTCGGGGGCTTTGCCCCTGCGACCCCAATTTTTAATAATTAAGAGGTTTTTCGACAGCCTGAGAGCCGCCTGTTATAAGCAGGCGGCTCAGTTCGTTTATATGTATTTATTCTCCGTGGAACGGTCTACGCTTGTTTTCAAGCACAGTCTTTACTATTGCGGAGTATATTTCTTTTCGAGCGTAATTGCAGTAGCTGTCAATAACGGATTTTTCCTCGTCAGGGGTTACTGTAACTATCTTTACCGGAACTTGTTCAAGCACCTTTTCTGAAATTATGCGCTTGCATTTTTCGCAGTGACAGGTGTTGAAACGGCACAACGCATCATCAAGGATCTCATCAATTATGATGCGGTTGATATCAATCGTTATCTGACCGGTATGACGTGTTACAGGTCTACTCACAGCCGTTTCACGGCTAAGTGACGCGTTATCTGCGGTTGCCTCAGGGATATGAAGCATAGGGTTATGCTTGGGTCTATGCGGCGGTTTTGGCGCTGTAGCACCTCTCTTTGACCGCGTGTAGGTGTACAGCTTGTCCTCTATCGTGCTTTCAGCCTTTGCTTTCTTCTCCTTTTCCTGCTCGGCAGGCGGCAGAAAAGGATTGACACCGGACGGCTTTGCATTTATTAAATCCATTACTTGTTTTGTCTTGCTTGATTTATATTCTTCTGCCATCAGGCGGCTCTCCTTTCACTTACTTTCTTGCAGGACGTCTTGCGGGGCGGTCACTGCTTTTTTTAGATGTGTTTTTCATACTCACGCCGGTAACTTCGCATATCAGCTTTTTGTACTCAGCCGCGGCTTTTGATCGGGGTGCATATTCCATGATGGATATGCCGTGTGCGGGTGCTTCGGCGAGTGAAACATTTGTGCTTATACGGGAGTTGAGTATCCTTGTGCCGAGCTGTTCGGCTATCATTCCCGCAAGCTCCTCTACTTCCTTTGTGAGCACAAGGCGGGGATTGTATTTGTTTAGCAGTATCCCTGTTATTTCAAGGTCTTTATTGTAATACTTCTTTACGGCGAAAATCGTTTCTTTAAGCTGTGCTATACCCTGCAAGCTGAGTATTTCCGCTATCATCGGGATTATAAGTTTGTCAGCCGCCGTATACGCGTTTATAGTGAGGATAGACAGCGCAGGAGGGGTATCTATCATTATGTAGTCATAATCGTCTGCTACCGCCGTCAGAGCCTCTCTGAGAAGATATTCTCTGCCGACACCGGTAAGCTCCAGCTCGCAACCCGACAGCAGGATATTTGCGGGTATTACATCACAGTTGTCAGTGCTTTGTATCGCTTCTTTCAGTGTGCAGTTGCCCTTGAAAACATCGTACATAGTATAGCTTTCCTCGGAATCCGCGCCTAAACTGAAGCTGAGATTTCCCTGCGGGTCGAGATCTATCGCAAGTACGCTCTTTCCGCTTTCGGTGAGCCCTCCGCAGAATGCGGAACAGGTGGTGGTCTTGCCTACGCCGCCTTTCTGATTTGTTATAGCTATAACGACTGCCATAAAGTGCGTCCTTTCTTTGTATTATCGGGTAAGATTTTTAAATTTCAAATTATTTACACATAAAACAGTCATACCCGCCTGAAAAGCGGGTATGTATTATTCTTGTGATATGCTTAGAGTGTGTGCTGGAGATCCTCTATCTGCGAATCTTCGGGCTGATAAATATGGTAGTTTGCCTTGCCGTTCTTCTTTACGAAGTACATAGCCTCATCGGCTGCGGCCACTATCTTGTTGCTGTCGTCACCGTGCTCGGGGAAGAACGCAATACCGATACTTGCCTTGACATTTATCGATACATTGGCAAGCTCTGAATGATAACCCTCGTAAAGCTCGTCGATAAGGTCAAGTGACAGGCTTTCAATCTCCTCGATCTGTTTTGCATCGGTGATACAGAGTACAAACTCATCGCCGCCGAAACGTCCCGCAAAGCCACTGCCCTTTACACGCTGTTTTATGCAACCTGCAACATATTTGATAACCTCATCACCTACAGAGTGACCGAAACGGTCGTTGATGAACTTGAAGTCGTCTACATCTATGAAAAGCACGGCTACCTTAGCGTGTGCGCTTCGTTCGATCTCGCTCTTGAGCTCACGCTCAAATGTGCTTCTGTTATAGAGCTGTGACAGGAAGTCATAGCTTGCGCGCTCGGAAAGCTGAAGCTCAAGCTTCTTTTCGCTGTCTATATCGGTTACGACACCGATAACACGGAGCGGTTCGCCAAGACGGTCGGTAACGCAAAGAGCACGCACCGAGAACCACAGCAGACTGCCGTTTTTAGTAGTCATCTGATATTCGCCGCTGTGACCTGTCTTGTTCTTGAGCAGTGTGCTTATGTCGCGCTTGTATACCTCTGCATATTCCTCGCTCATAAGCTTGTCAAGGAACTTACCATTTGCAAGCTGTGCTTCTTTCGGGTCGATATCAAACTTGTCTTTGAAGTTATCGGAGATATACATAGCTTCCTTGTGGAAATCCCACTCAAACAGCATATTGTCCGAAATATCGGATATCGTTCTGTGAAGCTCTTCCGACATACTTACGTCATCAAGCATATTGTTGAACAGCTCAGAAATATCCTTAAATTCGTTGTGCGTTTTAATTTCAAGACGTTTTTCACGGTCACCTTCCTGTATCTCACGCGCAACCGCAACCATCTGGTTCATCGGATTAACTATAGACTTTGTGACGAGGATACCGAGCAGTGCGCAGATAACCGCGAGCACTACCATAGAGCCTATCGATATTGCGAGCGGTATCATTATCTGCGACATCGACATATTGTCGGGGTATACGCTGACCCATTTCCAACCGCCTGTTGATGAGCCTGTGAAGTAATTGTAGCAGCCGAGCGATGAGCCGGTGTTATAGTCAATGTTGTTTTCGCTGGAAGTCGGCTTTACGGTCGATTTTAAGACATCTCTCATACTGCTGTCGGTAACGTCATCGATCTTCTGTACCGCTGTTCCGTTGTAGTTCAGAACGCAGCTGTTGCCGTCCGAAACCGCAAGATAGCCTTTGCCTTCACCGTATGTAGAGTTTGAAAGGATCTCCGAAATGCGGCTGATGTCAATCACTTCTATCGCAAAGCCGTCAATGTTGTTGAGCCCATCCTTGTCGATGCTCTTGGCAACGTAGAATACGTCGGCATCGTAGTCCTCGTTATTCGTATAGATGTTCGAGATCTTTATTGAGCCTTCTGTATAGTTTTCAAGCTCTTCAAAGCCGAAAAAGCTCTCCTTCATACCCTGTATCTCGTTGTATTCGTATACGATATTACCCGCAGGGTCGGTGATAACTATGTTCTTAAAACCGCTGTTTCTTGTTTCGATGTTTTCTGAGAGCAATGAGAGATTTGACTTTGCATCATCGCCCTGACCGCTCTGCGCAAGCACTCCTGCGGAATTGCTGAACGAAAGATAAGCAACATCGGATATGCACTCGTTCAGATATTGGTTGATTATTTCCTGCTGTGCAGCACCTGCCGCTCTTGCAAACTGGCTGACCGAATTGGCGGCAAATCCCGTAATGCTGAAATATCCGACAATGCCGACAATCAGCATAGGGATAACTGCAAAAGCGGTAGTAAGTATGCGCAAAGTCGTTTTGATTTTCAAAGACTGCATATTGTATAACCTCCGAAGCTCTTACTTAAAACATATCACGTGTTTCGCGTGATTTCTGCAACATTTCAAATTGCAGTTTATAGATATATCTTGAAATGGTTTCTTCCTGTGAATGTGAAACACCGATAAAGCGACAGCCGTAGCCTGTATCAGCCTCTTGCGATGTGATCTCCTGTTCTCTCAGCACTTCTGCCGTAAGCTCAAGACGCGTTCCGGACAGCCCGACTATCATCAGCAGCCTGTCGCCCTTTGCAAAATGTCTGCGTGTATCGGAACATATGAAGAATACGCCGCCGACATTGATATCCTTGATATAGATCTCTGCGGGAGGCTCAAGCGGAACGGGCTTTTCGCTGCCCTCCTGAGTCCTCAGTGTTATAAACGCCCGTTCGTTTGTCTTTATCTTGAAATACTTTCTGCGCTCTTCAAGCAGCTCTGCCTTGTCGGGCCGCAGCAGGACGTTAAGCTGTCGGTCGGTCGATACCGAAATATTGGTTTTGTATCTGTATCTGTCGCCGTCGCGCATACGGGCAATAACATAGACATATTCCGATGTATCAAGCTCCGGGAGTCTGCGCCCCTTTATCATCAGCATATTGTCGATAATGTTATCGTTCGTATCGTACATTAAAGGAAAGTCGAAGTTGTTTTCCGTATAGAACAGCTTTTTACCGTCAAGCGAAGTTATTTCAAAAGAAGTGAAATCTTCTTTTTTGTAGCTCAAAAACACAACTCCCCCTTTCAAAGACACACGGGGAAATTGGCATAAACTGCCACACCCAACACGCCTATAATATCATTTAACATTAAGTATACAATAAAATAGCCAATAAATCAAGTTAAATCGGCGGTTTTTTCGTCGACATTTAAAAATTCTGCGAATTGTTTAAAAAATGCAGGTCGTTTTTATACATTTTAATTAAGAAAAGTTCGTTGACTTTTGTAAGGCGGCTATAATATAATAAGTATAAACAGAAGTTTGCCCGAGAGGAGGTGCAGGTACGCAGAATTTTTTTCACGCAGATACAAAAGGATATCGGAAAATGTGTACGAAAGCAAGCATAGCGATCGGTGCGGTGCTTGCCTTGCCTGCACTTCTCAGTCTTATGTCGCTGATACTTCAGACAAGAAACTGGCGCACCGAAGGCTTTGTTGCGGCAAGACTTGCCATACCGGTCGTTTGCGTTGCCGTGTGGCTTCTTCTCAGTCTTGTGATATTTCTTGTCTGTGAATCGAGAGCGCGGCATATAACCCGCAACACCTATTTTGAAATACAGAAAGACGCGGCTGTCTACAGTAGATACGGCGGTCGGATATTCAGCGATATCGGTGGCATCGAGCGTAAGCTTTGGGTGATACCCTATGACGGACTGAAACTTTCCATGAAAAACGGCAGACTGATATTTACGGGGAAGATAAGGTATTATGAGGGCGGCAGTGACAGACTCACTTACCGCATAAGGCAAGGAAAGCCTGAATTTGACAACTGGTGGCTGAATGACAACGGTTTTACAGAAGTGACAGCTGTCACTTTACCGCCGTGCTTTCCGAAGCAGAAAAAGATATTCGGATATTGCCGCATAGCGTTTCAGAGATATATGAGAAACAGCGAGAAGAAGCAGGTGGTGCAAAGTCGCCCCGCACATCGTCCGAAAATGATCTACAGGCAAAGGAAAAGAGGTACATATAGCGAACTGCCGACATTCGACAGAAAGTGGTAAGCTGTACGTTGTTGTGCAGTCTGCCGAAAAAACACGGCTGTTGCACATTTAACGCCTATACTTTTATTAAATAAGTACAAAAATCAACAGTTTTTTCCTTTTAGCCTTGCAAAAAGGCTTAAAATGTTGTATAATATACAATTGAGTTGTTGGCATTAAAACAAAAAAATTGTTAAGATAACACCAAAGCTCATATTATTTTTATATAGCTGAAATTACTTTTCTATATATTGTAATTCCGTTAAAGGGAATATACAAAATACAGAATTCGTTAAACGCATTAACCGTCAGGAAAGACCTCAGTCTGAAAAGGAGGACATATGGCACTTTTCAACACAAACGCTTTTCGCATTTCCGAGCAGGGACTCTCGGTGCTGTGGCAGAAGCAACAGATAATTTCACAGAACATAGCAAATCAGGATACGCCCGGCTACAACTGCAAGTATCTTGACTTTTACGCTGTTCTTAAAGACAGAATGGAAAACACGAGCGTTATCGGCGGTAAGGCGAAGGAGGGCTCGAAGCAGGTAGAGCTTGCGACAAGAGTGTATGAGGACGATGATACGAACACCCAGCCGGACGGCAACAACGTAGATGTTGACTCGCAGTCAAACGAGCTTGCTAAGGTACAGTTACATTACCAGGCACTCAAAAATCAGATGAACGGTGAGTTCACAAGATTGCGCTCTGCGATGAAGACAACGTAATTTAAGGCATACGCTTTAATATAATGGATTATATACAGTGAAACGGATTTCGACGCTTTTTTGAGATACAGAAAGGAGTTTTTTGCATGGCGTTTTTAAGCTCGCTTAATATAGCCGCATCGGGTATGGCTGCCGAAAGACTGCGTCTTGATGTAATATCGCAGAATGTTGCGAACGCAAAAACCACCAGAACAGAGGACGGAACACCTTACAAAAGACAGGTAGTGCTGTTCAGTGAAAACAAGGGCTTCAACTCGGTGCTTGAGGAAACGATAGCAAAGAGAAAAGAGAAGATAGCGGGCGGTGTTCCCGCAAATACGGTAACGGCGACCAAAAACAAGGGCGTACTCGTAACCGAGATAGTCGAGGACGAAACACCGCTTACACCGGTATATGATCCGACTCACCCCGATGCAGACGAGAACGGATATTACTATCTGCCGAACGTTGATGTGGCGGAGGAGCAGATGGACGCTATGGCGGCGACCCGCTCATATGAGGCTAACCTTGCGGTGCTCAACGCCGTAAAATCAATGGCGCAGACCGCTCTCAGCATAGGAAATAACTAAGACAACCGAAAGGATCTGATATAGATGTTTATAGTACCGCTTACAAGCAATATCACCCCAATGGAAGCTGCAGGTCAGAAAAAGCAGACCGGTGACAGCACAGAAGGCGATGCAACTTTTCTCGATATTTTTGAATCCCTTGTAAATAATGTCAAGGAAACCGATGCGCAGGTCCAGCAGGATTCTATAGATCTTATGCTAGGCGATGTAGATGACCTTGCGCAGATACAGGTAAATCTTGAAAAGGCGGCAACTGCCGTTGATCTTCTTGTCACAGTCAAGAACAAGGCTGTTGACGCATACAATGAGATTATGCGTATGACTGTTTAATCCGATTATCAGGGAAGGATACATATATAGATGAAGGACAAGCTTTCCGCATTCTGGAACGGTTTTAAAAACAAATGGAACTCGCTCGCGAAAAATCTGCGGATATTCATAATAACGGCAGTATCGGTAGTCGTAGTTGCCGCGATCGTACTTGCGATAGTACTTAACCAGAAAGGCTACACGGCTATTTATACGGGACTTGACAGCGAAGAGAGCTCGCAGGTCGTTTCTGCTATAAATGAGTTGGGGATAACAGATGTCAAGATGGGGACGGACGGCAGTATTTCTGTGCCAAGCGATCAGGCGGATAATGTAAGAATGCAGCTGAGTATTCAGGGTTATCCTAAGTCAACGTTCAACTTTGACGTATGGAACAACGGAATAGGTATATGGTCGACCGATACCGAAAAAAAGGTACTCCAGATACAGCAGCTGCAGACGCACCTTATGAAGGCGATAAATACCATAAGCGCGGTCAAGAACTCATATGTTATAATAACAATGCCCGAGAACAACAACTATGTTATCTCGACAGACAGTGAAGACCCGAGAGTCAGCGTAAAGCTTGACCTGAAGAAGGACGCACAGCTTACAAGCGATCAGGTAGAGGGCATTTATGCATTGGTACTCAATTCCCTGCCGGGACTTGAGCGTGACAATATCTCGATACTTGATACGGACGGCAAGCTTCTGACAGGCGAAAATACAACGGTCGAAGAGGACGTACTGTATCAGTCAAGGCTGAACTTCCAGGAGCAGATGCAGAACCTGCTGAAAAGTCAGCTCAACGACACACTGAAAAAGCTGTACAAGGACTATACGATAAACGTAAACGTAACGCTGAATTACGATAATTCAAAGTCGGAATATACAATCTACACTCCGTCGATCGCCGAGGACGGCACATCGGGCGGTATGATAGAGAGCTCCACCAAGAATGAGGGCTGGGGCGGTATAGGTTCACTGTCGGGCGTGGTCGGCACTACAAGAAACAGCGATATTTCACCGAACTACCCTACCATCAAGGGTGATGGTGACAACGAATATTACTATCAGAACAGCATTACCGTAAAACGTCTTGTAAACACTGAGATAAGACAGCTCGAAAAGAACGGCTACTCGGTCGATAAGATAACTGCGGCTGTGACAGTCGATCAGGTGAATATGCTTGAGGCTGACAAGGAACAGCTCCGTCAGGTGATAGCATTCGCGATCGGCGCAGATGTAGCGAATGTAACGGTAGCTAATTATCCGTTCGTTATAAACGGCAACAACGGCGCTAACGGTAACGGCAATACCATAAACAGAGGCGGAAACGTTGACTGGACGGTATATATTATAATTCTGCTGGGACTTCTTGTAGTGGCGCTTCTTATCGTAGCTATACTCACAAGCAATGCAAAGAAGAAAAAGCGGGCAAGAGCAAAAGCAAAAGCAATTGCCGCACAGGCAGCCGCGGCACAGGCGGCGCAGGAATCTGCGGCACTCAGCTTTGAGCCTCAGCCTCAGCCCGATGAAGAATTCAATATACAGCACCTTGACGATTATGACGATGAGTCAAAGAGTGCGGTACTCAAGAAAGAGATCAAGGAATTCTCGCACACAAATCCCGATGTTGTTGCACAGCTCATACGTTCTATGATGAGAAGCGGCAACTGACAGCATTGACAATTTAAAGGAAGGGTATATATGGAGGCACTTACAAGCGCACAGAAAGCGGCGATAATCATAAGCTCTATCGGCACGGAGAATGCGTCCGAAGTATTCAAGCATTTCTCCGACGAAGAGGTCGAGCAGATAACGCTTGAAATAGCGAGAATGAACTACTATCCTATGGACGTGATAGACAGTGTTCTCAATGAGTTTTACGAGCTTTGCCTTACCCAGAAGGTAATTTCCGAGGGCGGTGTGGAGTATGCGCGCGATGTGCTTGAAAAGGCGTTTGGACCGCAGACTGCACAGGCTCTGTTTGAAAAGATAACAAAGCAATTCCAGACAAAGGCGTTTGCGTTCGTACGCAAGGCGGACTATAAAAACCTGCTTGCCATGGTTCAGAATGAGCATCCGCAGACTATAGCGCTGATACTATCCTATGCAAGGAGCGATCAGGCATCTGCCATTTTAAGCGAACTGCCGAAGAAGACAAGGATAGATGTCGTTGAGCGTATGGCAAAGATGGACAGAGCATCGCCCGATGTCGTCAAGTCTATAGAGCGTACGCTTGAAAAGAAATTTGATAACCTTGTTACAGCCGACAGCACAGAGGTCGGAGGTATCGATTATGTAGCAGAGGTCATGAACAATGTCGACCGCGCTACAGAAAAGTATATATTTGATGAACTGACACTGAGAGATCCGAAGCTTGCGGACGATATACGTTCAAAGATGTTCGTATTCGAGGATATCGTTACACTCGACAATATGGCTATACAGGCATTTATCCCCGAGGTCGACTCAAAGGATCTTGCTGTTGCCATCAAGGGTTCGACACCCGAGGTTGCGGAGTGCATCTATGCAAATATGTCCACTCGTATGCGTGAAAGCGTACAGACAGACGTTGAGTATCTGCATAATGTCCGTATGCGTGATGTTGAAGAGGCTCAGCAGAGAATTGTATCTATCATACGCAGACTGGAAGATGAGGGAACGCTTGTTATCTCCAAGGGTGGCAAGGAAGATGAGATCATCGCATAAGACGAAAGCGAGGAATATATTTTGGCAGGCGTATTCAAGGCAGGAAGAGGTTATCACTACCCTGTTCAGCCGACAACCGATACTGTCGTAATCGACAATTCAATAAAGATTAAGCCTGTCGCGCCGCCGGACATCGCAGATGAAACACAAGAGATCACTGAAACTGCGGAAAGTACCGAAAAGGTCGATGAAGCGGCATTACAGCGCAACCGGCTTATAGACGAAGAAATTGAAAAGGTAAAACAGCATTACCGTGCAGAGGGCGAAAAGGCGCTTGCCGATGCCCGTGAACGTGCACAGAAGATACTCTCCGATACAGAAAAGCAGACGCAGGATTACGCCGCAAAGGCAAAGGAGCAGGCGGAGGCTATTTTTGAGAAGAGCAAGGCAGACGGCTTTGCAAAGGGTCACGAGGACGGCTATGCTGCAGGACTTGATAAATGCCGCGATATGCTTACAGAGCTTAAAAAGCTCAGCGAACAGATGGTAAGCGACAAGGCGGAGCTTTTCGACAGCTATGAGGTCGAGATATTCGATACGGTTATGGAGATAGTCAACCGCATAACGCTGAACTCTCTGGGTCAGAAGGATAAAGCGGTTGTCAGGAAGACTATCAAGGAAGCGGGTAAGAGCTTTCGCGGAAGCGAATATGTCAAGCTGACATTATCAAAGACCGATGTCAGCGAGGAAATGGCGGCGGATACCGACTATTTTAAAAAGCTGTTCACCAATGTAAAAAACGTAGAAGTCGAGGTGCTTAAAGATGCACCCAGCGGCACTGTTATTATAGATAACGGCAGTGAGATAACCGATGCGGGAATACAGACACAGCTCAAGATGATAGAGGAGCTGGGCAGAGGAAAGTACCGCAGAGCACCGTCAAGAAAAAAGGCTAAGGCACAGGAAGAGCAAACTGCCGAAGCCGTTCCGGACAGTGACGGAGCTGAACAGACAAGCGAATAATCACCCTTATTGAAAGGACTTTAGACATGGATCTCGGCGGATTTCTGACAGAACTCAGGACTACCGATACATATAAGTATCTGGGTAAAATTGAAAAGATAGTCGGAATGACGATTGAGGCAAGCGGCCCGCTTTGCAGCATAGGCGATGTATGTCGTATCTATACAAAGGATATGAAGTCGCATATCCCTGCCGAGGTGGTCGGTTTTAACGAGCACAAAGTGCTTCTTATGCCCTACACCGATCTTGAAGGTATAGGCCCGGGCAGTATAGTGGACAATACAGGCGATAAGCTGAATGTAAGGGTCGGCGATAAGCTTGTAGGAAGGATAATAGATGCACTGGGAAATCCGCTTGACGGCGGTGACCCTGTGGAATATACAGATGCAGTACCTATAGCGGGCATACCGGTAAACCCTCTCACCCGACCAAAGATACACGAGCCGATAGAGCTTGGCGTAAAGGCGATCGACGGGCTTCTTACAATGGGTAAGGGTCAGAGAATGGGTATCTTTGCGGGCTCAGGTGTCGGCAAATCAACGCTTATGGGTATGATCGCACGAAAGGTAAAGGCTGACCTCAATGTTATAGCGCTTGTAGGCGAGCGAGGCAGAGAGGTAAGAGAGTTTATAGAGAATGACCTCGGCGAAGAGGGAATGGCAAGGTCGGTCGTGGTAGTAGCCACGTCGGATCAGCCGGCAATGATGAGGAATAAGTGTCCGATGACGGCAACGGCAATAGCCGAGTACTTCTGCGCACAGGGCAAGGATGTACTGCTGATGATGGATAACCTGACACGTTTTGCGATGGCACAGCGTGAGATAGGCTTATCTACAGGCGAGCCGCCCGTAGCAAGAGGCTACACCCCGTCTATATATGCCGCAATGCCGAAGCTACTCGAAAGAGCCGGCAACTTTGAAAAAGGAAGTATCACGGGTATATATGCAGTGCTCGTTGAGGGCGATGACACGAACGAGCCTATATCCGATACCGTAAGAGGTATCATTGACGGACATATCGTTCTCAGTCGTAAGATAGCGGCGCAGAACCACTACCCTGCTATTGACATATTGCCGAGCATATCACGACTTATGTCGGTGATTGCCGATCCTGAGCACAAGAAAGCGGCGGGCAAGCTGAGAAACCTGCTGGCTTTATATAATAACAATGCCGACCTCATCTCGATCGGAGCTTACAAAAAGGGAACTAATCCCGCTCTGGATGAGGCGATAAAGAAGATAGACAAGATCAACAACTTCCTTATGCAGGGAATGTATGAATCGTTCTCGATGGAGGATACGATAAAGCTGCTCAAGGCGGCGGTGTCGTGAAAATCGTGATAACAGTGCGTTATGAAGAAGTTTAATTTTACGTTGCAGTCGCTGAAAAAGTACAATGATCAGATGCTCGACAGCGAGAAATCGGTGCTCGGCAGACTGAGAGCGGAGCTTGCGGAAATGCAGGCGGAGCTTGACGCGAAGACCGCAGAATACGAGCTCAGCATAGACAAGCTCAATGAGCTTGTGCGGGGCGGGACAACGGCAATGCGGCTGTCACTGCATAAGAAGTATGTTTCCTCGCTACAGCAGGACATCTACCGCATAAAAGGACGTATGGCTCAAAAGCGCGATGAGGTAGAACAGCAATTACAGAGGGTAATTGACGCTACAAAGGAAGTGTCAAAGCTTGAAAAGCTGGAGGAAAAACAGCTTGAAGAGTACAGATACGCCGCTCAGAAGGAGCAGGAGCAGATCATTGAGGAGTTCGTGTCGAACGGCTCTTCAAATGGCAGTAAAACGGAGTAAATTGTTGACATATCGCTTGAAATGTGGTACAATACAAGGTGGAAAGCTGTGCAATTTACATAAAATTTAACGGTTTGATGCTGTTAAATATATAAAAGTTGTTGTAACGTATACATTCGTTACGATGATGAATAGCACTGAAAGGGGGTGAGATATGATGAATGCAACAGCAGTATTGCCGGCAGGTGCCGCTATGGCATTTGCGGGCAATGCCACCACAATCTCAGATGCTGCAATTGCTGATAACAGTGCGCCCGGAGGCTTCTCGGAAATGCTGGGGGCTATGGTATCGGGCAGTCGGCAGAGCGCCGGAAAATCAGCAGATACACCAGCCACGGAAGGACAGACTGCAATGCCCGGCGAGATACTCAGCGGGCTTACAGAGCTTGAGCAAAGCGCAGAGGAACTGAAGCAGCTGTTGAAGACAGCGGAGCTTGCAGGATATATGCAGGCGGCAGTGGTACAGACGGCGAATGATGCTCCGGCAGCGGATAACGCAGAGTTTATGCGGGTATCTGCCGACAATGAGAGTATGCAGTCGGTGGTACAGACTGTGGTACAAAACGGTACAGATCGGACTGATGTTCGGCAGGTCGGCGGAAGCTCGGCGCAGATTTCACAGTTAAGTGAAATTATGGAAGGCAAAGCTCCCGAAAGTGACTTTGTTGAAACCGCGCGAATGATATTTGCGGAAAATACAGATATCGGTAATGAAACAGTCGGTGTATCCGGAGGTGTTTCGAGCCGCGGAACAATTGATATCGGATATATCTCTGACAAAGGTATTCGGAACAGAGATATCGGTACGGCAACGGAAGAAACTGTAAGAAACGGTCATTTTACCGAAACCGATATAATGACTACAGCTTACCGACAGGTCGGTTCAGCAGGCGATGCAAGCACAGTGGCAGATCATACCGCTATCGGAAAAACCGAAGAAAATGCTGTCATGGGTGAGTCCGTATATATCGCGGATATGAGTAATCCGGGAGATGTCGCAGTTGAGAGCGAGCCGGAGGGTATTGCGGCAGTCGACAGGTACGGCAATGTCGCAGCGGACGGCAAAAGCAAGGCTGTGGATCTAAGCGCGGCGGGAAAAACCTACAACGCTGAAACAGATGCAGAACCTCAGAGGGATATCGTAAAGATGACTTTTGAGAAAACATCCGGCAATGTAACGGGCGAAGCAAAGCAGGAAGCCGCGGCTCAAGCGGACAATATACCGAGAGTTGCTTATGCAAAGCGAAATATCGAGGTCAAAAGCGAAGAGCTTAAGGCGATAACCAAGGGAAACGAGGTTACAAAGTCGGACAGCGATCTTGACGCAGTGCAGAAGGTCACCGATAAGAATGCGGTAAGCGATATGAGTGCAAGAAGTGCGGATGTGTTTGCAAGAACCGAGAGTCGCTTTGACGATAACGGTCAGCCTACGCAGACGGTAAGAGTGCCGATAAGCGATATGGCAAGCTTTGTGAGCGAACGCGCACCTAAGAGTACCGGCAGGAGCACACTTACAGTTGTGCTTACACCTGAAACGCTTGGAAAGATAACGGTCCGTATGGTGAACGAAAGCGGAAAGCTGACGGTCGAGATACTTACCGAAACTCAGGCGGCAAAGGAGCTTTTACAGGCGAAGTCCGAACAGCTGGCATATGCATTGAGAAATGACAATGTAGAGCTTACCTCGTACAAGGTAGAAACCTCGCAGACGGAATTATTCCAAAGAGATTTTGACGGCAGCAGCAAGAACCCTTACAGACAGCGGTCGAACGATCGAAAGAAAGACGACACGGACGACTTTGACAGTCTGTTGGGCGAGATACAGGCAATGGACTGATGTATTATCAGTCAGACTGACATGAAAGGATTACAGATGGCAGACATTTCAAGTCTTCAGAGTGTACAGTCAAATCACGAAAAGTACAAGGATCTTTTCAAAAATTCGGGCAAGAACGATACGATAAGCACGGATACGTTCTTCAACCTGCTTATGGCGGAAATGAGCAATCAGGATCCGCTTGAACCTACATCGAATACCGAGTTCGTGTCGCAGATGGCACAGTTCACGGCATTACAGGCACAGCAGGATAATCTGAAGTACAGTATGTCGAACTATGCGGCAGGACTTGTGGGTAAAACGCTTACAATGAATGCACAGAGTGATGACGGAACGCTTTTATCGGGCGTATGCACCGGAGTGAACATCAGCGGAAGTGATGTAAAGGTAGTAGTTGACGGCAACCAGTACGACCTATCGGCGGTAAAGGCGATAAGCGATACGGTAAGCAAGGGTACGTTACATACAATGACCGAGGCACTGGGATATGTGGGCAAGGAAGTAACGGTAAAGGTGCTTGGCGACGACGGCAAATTCTATTACGCAAAGGGCAAGGTCGAGTCTGCGGAGATGCAGGACGGCGACGCGAAGATCGTGATTGACAATTATCTCTACTCCATTGACGAGATAGTACACGTCAGCGAGGGTACGGGAAGTACGGCTGACAACAAAACAGGTGCTCCGGCAAGCAATGCGGAGGGCAACAGATAATAAAAGGCGGCAGTGTTATGTTGATAAATGAACTGAAACTGCGAAATCTACAGATTTCGACAGGCAACGTCAACACCGCAAAAGCAGGGAATGCTGAAAAGGCCGCACAGCAGTCGGGAGAAACATTTGCAGAGGCTTTACAAAGTGAGCTTGATGCGAGGAACTCGGCGGTAGGCTTTTCAAAACACGCAATGAAGCGTATAGAAAGCAGAAATATCGAGATACTTGACTCGGATATGCTGCAAAGACTTAACGACGGCATTGAGATAGCCGCGGAAAAGGGCAGCAACGAAACACTTGTACTCGTTGACAGGACTGCTTTTGTGGTAAGTGTGAAAAACCGTACGGTTATCACAACTATGTCACAGGAAGATTTAAAAGGAAATATTTTTACGAACATCGACTCGACCGTAATTATGTAATACCGGACCGAAAGGAAGTATTCCTTACCCCGAATGACAGACGGGTAAGAACGGTCGGCACGATGGAGAAAGGAACAGATCATGGTTAGATCATTATTCTCGGGCGTGTCAGGATTAAAGACACATCAGCAGAAGATGGACGTTATCGGTAACAACATCGCAAACGTAAACACAACAGGCTTCAAGACAAGCGTAACGACCTTCCAGGAGGTATATTACCAGACAAAGAAGAACGGCTCGGCAGGCTCTAACCTCCAGGGTGGCGTAAACCCCTCTCAGGTAGGTTACGGTACTAAGCTCGGCGCTATCGGTCAGGTAATGGGACAGTCGGGCTTTACATATTCCGACAGTGTTTATGACTGCGCTTTATCGGGCGACGGCTTCTTCCAGGTCATGGACGAAGCGGGCAACATCTTCTATTCCAGAGCAGGCGTATTCAGCGTTGATAACGCAGGAAACCTTGTTGACTCAAACGGTAATATGGTGCTCGGCGTAAGCGGCGATGCCACAGGCGTTGACGCATCTTCAAACAGAATTACATTTGTAGTTCCCGAAGTTCTCGACAATGAGGCAAACTACTCAAAGACGATCACATACAAGGGCGGTACATATCCTCTTACCGTATCTGCCGACACGGCGACTCCGGACGGAAATATCTCGATCGGATTTACGACAGCCGACAGCGATTACGCTTATATGAGCGGCAACAAGCTTGTTGTACAGCTGAACGAAAAGAACGATTATACAAACCTTAACGATCTTGAGGATGCTGTGACCCGTGCGTGTGAAAACGGCGGTGTAAGCATTGAGGGCGTACTTCCGCTCCACTTTGAGCTTGATACGGTTCCTTCTGCGGCAGACATTCCCGCAACGACAGCTACCAACACAATGAAGCTGGACGACGGAACGACAAAGGCTTCGCTCACATTCACTACAGTAAATCCGGGTGAATATGCAAACAACTACACGATAAACTTAAGATATTCAAAGAATGCCGCAGAAACTACGGCAAAGTGGTCGGACAACGGTCTTACGATAAGTGTTCGTCCCGGCGCAACGGTAGCTGACATTCAGGCGGCTATAGACAAGGCTGCAGGCGGCAACGAAAAATATCAGATGAAAGTTACGAGTGCCGACTGGGACGCAGGCAACGGTGCACTTGAAACACTGCTTGCAACTGACGGCAAGGTTGGTCTTGCGGGCGGCTCAAACAATTTCTTCTCTGATATGGTCGACCTTCTGGGCAACATCAAGCTGACAGACGGACGTGTTGCGGCTACTCAGACGGTAAAGGATCTGGACAGCGTATATATCAATGAGGATGGCACTATCTACGGTGTACACAACGTACACGGCATCATAATGCTCGGCAGAATCGATATCGTTACATTTGACAACCCCAACGGTCTTGAGCAGGTCGGCAGCTCCTACTGGAGAGAAACACTTTCATCGGGTGAGCCTCAGGTAAACATAGCCGGAGAAAACGGTTCTGCTTCTGTAGTATCCGGTGCGCTCGAAATGTCGAACGTTGACTTATCACAGGAATTTTCCGATATGATCATCACGCAGAGAGGCTTCCAGGCTAACTCAAGAATAATCACCACTTCGGACACAATGCTCGAAGAAATAGTAAACCTCAAGCGCTAACGGCGGCGTTGCCCTAATGAATAATGAATGATGAATAATGAATAATTGTTGTGCGCCTGCGG
>ERZ1026894.454-NODE-454-length-30238-cov-3.968824_pt1 | contig 30238 bp, 23 predicted proteins | sample MGYA00380177_ERZ1026894 | MGnify/ENA primary metagenome ERZ1026894 (study PRJEB33269, sample SAMEA4719813) | human gut metagenome | biome: human-associated habitat; feature: organic feature; material: feces | place: Cameroon | collected 2013-10 ... | reverse complement strand
CCTCTTTATTTAATATGATGTAAATGTTATCATTCGTAAATCATATTTCACTCACCGAATTTACTCCTTTACAACCCGTTCCAAACCAAAGTATATCACAGATGCTTTTTTATTCTCAAGTGCAAGTGCATGAAAACAGGAAATCATGTCATGTATATAAAACAAAGCAGGTGAATGTTCCTATTTACATAGGTGATTCACCTGCTTTCTATCTGATCCGATAATATTTAAAATGATTATTATTTGATTTTTCCATAGGTTACCGGAACTGTCTTTTTCAGCCCCTTATCCTGAAGCATTTTCCGGTACTCTTCCAGCTTGCTTCTCGGCACAGAAACTCTCACACCACTGCAGACTCCATCAAAGACTCTGTTGCCAATATCATCAGGCTTCAGCTTCGTACATTGGATATAAAGATCCCGAAGCTTTCTGCAATTCCGAAAAGCCCTGTCCCCAATAGTATTCACTTTAATTCCAAGCCGTACACTTGTGACCTTTCTGTTTCTCTCAAAGGCTCTGCTGCCCAGTGCCGTTACATAGTAGTAAATTCCATCAATCCGAACACGTTCCGAAATGACAACCTTTTTCACCTTTGCTCCCGGAGAATAAAATTTTACTGTCGGCTTTTTCAGTTTGGAACTGGTTACTTTATAACGGTTTCCCTGCGAGTCCTTTATAATTTTTCCAACTTTAGCCGGCTTCCTGCCCTCATTAACCGGTGTAGAAGACGGAGTCTCCTGTTTCGTCTCTGCCGGTATCGTGGCTGCCGGTTCCTGCGCAGCCGGATTCTGGTTCGGTGCCGGTGTTGTATTCTGTGCCGGTACCGGCAGTTCTGAGCCGGCCGGTGCATCTGTCGGTACACCGGTTGGTACATTGGTTTCTACCGGTTCCTTCGTTGGTGCCTCGGTCTTTTCCGGCTCTCCGGTTGGTTCTGCCGTTTCCGGTACATTTGTCGGCGCACCGGTCTTTTCCGGCTTTCCGGTCGGTTCTGCTGTTCCCGGTGTCTGAGACGGAGCCTGTGTTGCTGCCGGGCTCTCCGTTGCACCCAATGTTGGTGTCGGTGTCAGACCCGGCGTGGATGTTCCACTTGCCGGAATCGTAACCTTTTCCGGTGTCGTTTCCTGCGTACCATCGGAATCCTCAAAATATTTTCCACAGTCATTACATACATAATATGCAATATTTCCCGGCACTGTATCCGTAGCCGGCTGTGCTTCTACCAGAGTCAGATTATGGCGTGCCGGACGGATTTCCCCACGTTCGACAATCTCATTACACTGCGTGCAGAAATAATCTCCGGAATATCCATCCACACAGGAATTGTCCTTCTCTCCCTGTAAAACCAGTTTCTCTTCCGGATGCTCACACGCCTGCCGGATAATTGTTACTTCCTGCTTTATATTTTCATACAGATCCGCATCATCCCCAATATACTCAGCGGTAACAGTGACTTTCTCTCCAACCGGCAATGCCTTTTCACTGTCTCCTGATGCCCATTTCCATTTTGCATCCAATGACACCTCTCCCACCGCCCGTATGGTATACGGAACCTTCAAATCAGCCTCCGGCATTCCCGGAGCTTCTGACCTCTTTTTAATAGAAAAATTGATCACATACTGTCCTGTATAATTTCCTGTACCACATATGGTTATCGTTGCCGGCTTTTCTGCATTTACCTCCACATTATTGTCATATTTTATTGTATAATCCCTGCCTTCTGTCAGCACTTCATCGGAATCCCCTGCTGTCAGCTTTACCTCCGGACAGACTTCCTTTCCGGTATAATATACCGTATCAATTCCCTCTGAAATATCCTGACCATTTACCTCAATCTTCATGGCATCCTGAGAATATAATTGTTGAATATCCGCCCTGTCCACAACAATCGTACGCTGCATCGGAATATCCTGCCCCCCAGTACCATCCAGTTTCCAGACATTCAGCTTCAAATCAATCGTATAGGTCCCACAGTCCAGCTTTTTGTCACAACTGAGACCTCCCAGAGAAATTTCCGGATCACTCTCTGTCAGACGCAATGCAAAATCCGACATCCGGACCATAAATCCACCGTTATCCGTCAATACTTCCTTCTCTGAGGCATCTTCCTTCTGATATGTCACCTGTTCTATTTCAAAGGAACTCACCCCAATTGATTTCTTAACCTCCACTCCGGGATTGTCATTCAGCTTTACTTTAAAAATATCGAGATTACTGATCCCGCTTTCGTAGCCTACATGTGTCGTGGTACTTTCAACATTATCCACCACATAAAAGCTTGGAAGTATAACATCACTAAATATCTCATCGCCATCCTTTTCCTTAAAGCAGCACCCGCATATGAGACATTCATAATATTCAATATTTCCCGCTTCTGTGGCAGTAGGTACTTTCGCCTCATGATGTATTATATCCGTATGTTTACAAACATCCCGAAGTACCCGGACCTTAATAGTTCGCTGCTTTTCCGAATAATACTCTGCATTCTCACCGACATAAACCGCTGTAACCTCAAGAATCACTCCCACTGCTAATTCCTTATCTTTATCCTCTTCTGCCCATTCCCAGCCCTCCGGCAATGGTGCCTCACCGACACACTTTGAGGTGTACGGCGTATCATAACCATTCCCCGTATCGGGACAATTCGGCGGAGTCACATTATCCCGATAGCCGATTATTACCGTAAAATCAATATTAATCGCTGCTTCGGAAGCAACCGCTGCGCAGTTGTAAGTATAGACAATTTTATCTCTGGGCTTTAAATCCTTCACAACATAATCATTTTCCCTGATCGCAGACAAAATACTGCTTTTCGTCTGCCGGTCTCCTTCACCCCTAAGCTTATATACCTCCTGAAGTCTTGCGGTATCCAATCCCGGAAAGAGATCTGTATCATGAAAATCAAAACTCTCCTGAAATAAACAGGTCGTATTTCCTTCACAATAAACATTATCCGCCGTCTGACCATTAGCAAGGATAATATTGGTAAGATTGCTATTCCTACAAACCACATAAGGGATTTCCCGGACTGATGAGGGTGATTGACGACCCAGATCTAATGTTTTGATCGGAGTATTACTACATTCTATATGTATCAAATTTGTCTGATGACTCAGATCCAATTTTTTGATCTGAGTTCCATCACAACGAAAAGTAAACAGCTCCGTCTGACTGCTCAGATCCACTGATGTGATCTGCGGATTATCTGAACAGCTAAACTCTATCAAGTTGGGCCAGCCATTTAAATCCAGATCTCCACTAATATCATTTCCGTCAACTCTCAGGTATTTAAGATATGTGAGTTTTTCAATCCCCGCAAGGTTTTTTATCTTTACACCCACCTGATTATTTCCATCATCTCCATATGCAAACAGTGTCGTAAAACTCTCTAATTCACTCCGGGATAAAATATCATCATTATCCTTATCCGCCGCAAGCTTTACCTGTTTTCTCAGTCCTTCGTCCGGGAAGTTTTCTTCATTGACCGCAAGTGCCTCCTCCCCTGCTTCACTTGTCTCTGCGGACACCTGCCATATATGCTCCGGCAGCACGCCACCGCTGCACAGCAAGGCAAATGCCGTCGCCACGGCAGTCAGTTTCTTTCCTCGTCGCTTAAAAATTCCTTTCATACCTTTTCCTCCTTTCACATACCTTCTTCTGCGTGATTCTCCTTTTTATCCCGCAAAATAAACTTTCAGGCGTCTTTTTTGTGCATTTGGCATAGAACAGCTAATATACACCAAAAAATAACGATCTTTTCTGTCTTACGATAGTGGGAAGTCTGAGTTACAGATATATTTTATGCTCCATATTATCCCAATGCCACATCAAGAACCATCATTAATGCAAACCCCAACGACGCTCCAATCGTACCGATATTACTGTGCATTCCATCCTGACATTCCGGGATCAGCTCCTCGATCACGACATACATCATAGCTCCGGCCGCAAATGCCAGAAGATATGGCAGCACCGGTGAGATCAGTCCGGCGATCAGAATCGTAATAAAGCCGCCGATCGGTTCTACGATTCCGGACAAAACGCCACATACAAATGCTTTTCCCCGGCTCATCCCCTCGCCGCAAAGAGGCAGTGATATAATCGCTCCCTCCGGAAAATTCTGGATGGCAATACCAAGTGCCAGTGCCAAAGCACCGGCTGCGGTGATACCGGCTCCCCGTATCAGGCTTCCTGCATAGGCAACCCCCACAGACATTCCTTCCGGAATGTTGTGAAGCGTCACCGCAAACAGCATCATTGTAGTCTTGGACAAATGAGGCTGCCCGGAATGAAGTCCCTCCGGTTCTGTGCTTTTTAAGTGCAGATGTGGAATGACCGTATCCAGTATCAGCAAAAATCCAATGCCCAGCAGAAATCCCACCAATGCCGGAAGCCAGCCAATCCCTCCCTGCGCTTCTGTCATATCAATCGCCGGGATCAACAGAGACCACACAGAGGCAGCGATCATAACACCTGCTGCAAAACCAAGCAGCAGCTTTTCCAGCTTTGGCGCAATCTTATTCCTAACAAAAAATACCATTGCCGCCCCCAGAGAGGTTCCCAGAAACGGAATACTTAATATGATCAGTTCAGACATAAACTGCTCCTTTCTTAATATTTAATATACACATAATTCTTATCTGTATATTAAATATATGCATATAAATAAATACAGCGACAGTTAGTTAAAACTAACCGCTGCTGTATTGTAACACACACACATTAAAATTGCAAAATATACTCTTATGCCTGTTTTTATTTTCCATGGGTCGTCAGTATTCCGTACATCTCCGGCCGTCTGTCCCGCCAGACGCCCCAGGACCTGCGGTATTCCTCTATTTCATCCAGATCAAAGCTCTGAACCAGAACTGTCCTGCTTTCCCTGTCTGCACTCTGCAGAAGCTTCCCGGTATGATCCGTGATGAAGGAGGAGCCGTAGAAGGTCATACTGGTTTCATCCGTTTCCGTGCCGATACGGTTTGAAGCGATCACCGGCATTATATTTGCCGCCGCGTGTCCCTGCATACACCTGCGCCAATGAGGCATGGAATCAATCGTCTCATCCATCTCAGAGCCGATCGCCGTCGGATACATCAAAAGCTCCGCCCCCTGCAGTGCCATTCCTCTGGCTGTCTCCGGAAACCATTGATCCCAGCAGATGCCGACGCCAATGGTGCCAAACTGCGTTTTCCATGCACGAAATCCGGTGTCTCCCGGTGTAAAATAAAATTTTTCCTCATATAACAGAGAATGAGGAATATGTGTTTTCCGGTAAATGCCCAGAATGCTGCCCTTGAAAGCGTTTCTTCTCTATCCCACGTACACGCCATTTGTGTAGCTGCTACGGTTACGTTTCTCATCGCTTTATCCTCCTTCTGTTGCATTTTTCTACTGTACTGTTTTCGGTACAGGCTGCTGCTGGGTAATACAGTGGATATTACCTCCACCATAGACAATCTCCCGTGTATACACACCAACCACCTCCCGGTCCGGAAAGATCTGCCGGAGCTGTTCCAATGCCAGTGCATCATTTTTATCACCATACTGCGGCACGATCACTCCACCATTTGTAATCAGGAAATTCAGATATGAGGCAATGCACAGATCCCCCTCCTGTCTCGGAACACTTCCCGGCATCCGGTCAATGCAAAAATCCTTTTCAATCCGGACTGCTTCTGCCGGACAACATACCTTATGTACTTTCAGCTTTCTGCCCTTTGCATCTGTCATGCTGCAAAGCTGTTTATAACATTTCCGGGCAGTCTCATAAAACGGTGATGCCGTATCCTCCGTATAAATACATGCCACCTCTCCCGGCCCCACAAAGCATGCCACATCATCCACATGACCGTTTGTCTCCTCCGGGTCAATGCCGTCGTCCAGCCACAACACCTTCTCTGCTCCCAGATATTCACAAAGCATATGCTCGATCTCCTTCCGGGACATATGCGGATTCCGTCCCTTACTCAGCAGACACATTCCGGTTGTCAGAACCGTTCCCTCCCCATCCACATGAAAAGAGCCTCCCTCCAGCACAAATTCTTCGATCCGGTAAGAATCAACACCACATATTTCACAGACTTTTCCGGCAATCTGATCGTCCAGATCCCACGGGAAATAAAGACCGTCTACAAGACCTCCCCATGCATTAAACTTCCAGTCGCATCCCCGGAGCTCCCCCTGATCATTCACCAGAAAGGACGGACCCATATCCCGCATCCATGCATCATTTCCGGACATTTCTATCACCTGTATCTGCGAAGGAAGCTGTGCTCTGGCATTCTGATACTGTTTCCGGCCCGCACACATAGTAACCGGTGTAAAACGGCTGACTGCCTTTGCTACCTCTGCATACGCCTGCTGCGCCGGTTTGGCTCCGTCTCTCCAGTTATCCGGCCGCTCCGGCCAAAGCATCCATATCCGTTCCTGAGGCTCAAACTCCCCCGGCATATAAAATCCATCCTGTTTCGGTGTTGTATCGATAATTCTTCCTGCCATAATGATCCCTCCATTCTTTCATATGGAAAGTAAAAAGGCACGTCCCCGTTTGACGAAGACATGCCTCTTTGCATATTTTAAATGTCCGATTGATATGATTGCTGTTTTTATTGTAACAACACCGCTATCATACGGCAATAATCCTTTTTGTGTAACCTTCTGCTTCATAAAAGGAATTATACTTAAACAGGAGTATTTCAATGAACAACATTCTGTGCTTTCCCCTCAAGAAAACACTTAACGTTCCCGGAAGCAATATCGATCAGGCGCACTCTTGCCTCCTTGGCAGCCCATGCAATGTGCGGCGTGATGACACAGTTCTCACAGGCAAGCAGCGGATTATCCGGCTTGGCAGGCTCCACGGATACCACGTCAACACCTGCTCCATACACCTTACCGCTGTGAAGTGCCTCCGCCAGATCCTTTTCCACAATCGTTCCGCCGCGGCTGGTATTGATCAGAATAACCCCATCCTTCATCTGCGCGATGGTTTCTTTACAGACAAGATCTTTCGTCTGCTCATTCAATGGGCAGGCAAGAAAGATCACATCGGACTCCTTCAAAAGCTGTTCTCTGGAAACATATTCTCCGATCGCCTTTCCTTCCGGCGTCTCATGGGAACCATTGGTGATCACTCTCATGCCAAACGCTTTCGCTACACGGCCAATGGCTTTGCCTGTCTGACCAAAACCGATAATTCCCGCCGTCTTATGATCCAGCTCGATCAATGGATAATCCCAGAAACAGAAATCACGTCCCCTGCTCCATCTGCCATTATGAACCTCTTTGCTGTGATGCGCTGCGTGAGAGCAGATATCCAAAAGCAGGGCAAATGCCTGCTGTGCAACTGCCTGTGTACTGTATCCCGGCACATTTGTAACCGTAATACCATGCGTTGCAGCAGCTGCCATATCTACTACATTATATCCGGTAGCCAGCACACCAATGTATTGAAGCTTCGGACATGCTTCCATAACCTCTGCTGTAATGACCGTTTTATTGGTCAGAGCAATCTCGCAGTCCTGCAGCCGGTCCACAATATCTGCCGTCTGATTTGGTGTGTACTCATATACAGTCAGATCACCTAATGCTTCCATTTTATCCCAGTTTAAATCACCCGGATTGCTTGTAAAACCATCTAAAATCACAATTTTCATTGATCTATGCCTCCTGTCTTTCCATATTTAAATTATAAATTTGAGGTTACTATAGCACCTTTGTCCGAACCACGCAAGGAACCCCACGGAATCATCTAAAACTTTGTTACATGGAAAACAAATAAATCATATAACTTGTATTATCAAAGTTTTCCCTTGTGATATCCGGAAATTTTACGCCGGATTACTTAAGGTTTATTTAAGGTACGCATTTTATGATAGCTTCAACATAAAAATTCGAGAATGGAGGAAATCTGCCAAAAACACTTCTAAGGTGTCCACGAAACGGTACACGATTTCGAAAAAACCGGGAACCTATCAGCAAAAGGTCACATTAAAGGTGACTGCGAAAAAGGGCTTCCAGGTGTATTACACCACGAACGGAACATTCCGCTTAAAGAAGAAAATTAGCAGCAGCAATAATACCTGTGTGATCTACTCCAATGATGACGGTATCAATGCCGCTTCTAAATCAAGCACCACATATGTTTACGCCGACGAATCCGAGGAGAAATATACGAAAACAACCGTTTCTTCCTCCGATAATGTATTAAACGTCTATTCCGGTTATGTCAATGTAATGATTGCCGATAATGAGACGCACACCATCACTCTTCCGGTCAAAAACGGAAACAACAATACCATCACCTATTCTGCAGACGGTGACGATAATTTTCCTCTTAACACAGCATCAGCCTCTGTGTCCGATTATTAGGACACAGAGGCTGATGTTTTATTTTGGGGCGAGGCACATTCTACTCATATCCATCTTCATTAATAATGGTGGAGATCACAGAAAATTCCATACTGTTTTCCTTTGTTGTCTTTTCCAGAGAAATGCTTCTGGCAATTTTTTTCATATCTTGTTCTGATAAGCCATCTCCTCCGATAATTTCCATGCAGTACCCAACATTCTCGTCAAAGATCCAGATAGTGTTTTCTCTATTATCCTCTACATACATTCGTTCCGCCTTCGTCTGAGCCTCCGCAGGACGTATCCCCTTAAAATAATATGCCCTGTTTTCTCCGATCGTCATTTTTTCTATGTCTTTGATATATTTCATCCGTACATTTTTCGCACGATTGATATAATACACACTGACCGAAAAATCCTTATCTATACATTTTCGTATAGCTTTCAATATTTTTTCCTTCTTTTTAGGATCCGTTTCTTTTCCAAACTTCTTCCTTAGGTTATTATGCTCCGCCTCTTTATATTGAAAAAGAACATTTCCGTAGTAATCCGTATACTTCGTTGGACGTTTCCAGATAGTATAATCCTTTCCCAGCCTCAATGCTTCTTTATTGTATGACAGCTTTACATAATAATTAGGATGGGCATTCCGGATATACTTTGCCAAAGTATCTTTCGCTTCACGCTCCATAGTATATTCATATCCCAGAGTTTCTCCGTATTTCTTATAAAAATGCAATATAGCCGTATGGTCCTTTGCTTCCCTTTCCACACTATAAGTAAAATGTGTATTCAGCTTCTGGGATGCATAACCTCCCACCGGAAGGATCACCACCAGCGCAGCGGCAACAATCGCTGCTGCCATCATAAGCCGCGGATGCTTATGCTCCGGCTGTCTTGCCTCACCTGCCCCTGTAATTTCACTCAGGATCTCACTTTTTCTCTCCCCCGATACCCTGACATGATCATACATATCCCGATAATCTTTTATACTCATAATATTCCTCCTTTTCCCGCAGACGCGCAAACTTTAGAATCCAACAACTCCCGGTTCCAATGATTCCCGCAGCTTCTCCCTGCCCCGTTTCAGACGCATTTTCACTGCCGAAGTGCTGCACCGCAGTATCTGTCCGGTTTCACGTACACTGTATCCCTCATAATAATAAAGATACAGCACCAGACGATACTTTTCCGGTAACGCTGCTACTTCCTGCCAGATTTCCTTTTGATCCTCCTGCCAGCCAAATACTTCCTCCGGCATATTCTCATCGAACTCCTGCCTTTTTTGATTCCAACGAGACCGAAGATGATCCTTTGACAGATTGATCGCTACCCGCAGCAGCCAGCGCCTGACATGCTCCTCTGACGCAAATTCCCCCTCCTGACGGTACAGACGCACAAAGGTCTCCTGTGCCACATCCTCTGCATCCGCCGGATTTTTCACGTAGGTAAAGGAAAGCCGGTAAACGAAATCAAAATGCCTGTTATAGCAGCTCTCAAACTCCTCTTTGTTCAAATTTCGTCTCCCCCTTTCACTTGATATACGAATGATGTTTTCAAAAAGTCACAAAGCTGCTATTACCTCATTTAATTTTCCTGATACTCACACGCCACCCGTTTACCGTGGAAGGCAATGCCAAAAAATCCAATCTCCGTGATGCCGTGATACTCCATGTCCTCTGCATACCCACGATCCCTTATCTGGCGGACCGCATCCTTTGCCGCCCCGGCAAGTTCCTGCTCTGTCTGGTTCTTTGCGACCTTAAACTCAATGATATATCCCTTACATTTATGATCTCTCGGTTCCAGCTGCAGATCAAAGCGTCCCTCTCCCGACTCCCGGTTGGACAATATATAATACCGGTCAGACAGGATTGCCAGCATCCCAAAAACCGTGCCATGATAGAAATTTTCGTGGGCAGTATCAAAGGTTCCGGCCGACTGCAACAGATACTTTTGCAATGTATCTGTAAACAACATCGTATCCTCTGTCCGAAATGCCAGTTCAAAATCCCGCAGAATGGAACCGGTAAAAAGCTCCCGGTAACTGCCAAGGATCTCCTTCTGGAATGCCCCCTTTACCTCCCGGTTCGGAATCTCCAGAGAACAGATGGGATTGTCGTTAAACTCGCTGATCACATCTTTGATCCGCAGATAGCCTGCCACCAGCAGAAAACTGAATATCATATCCGGATCACTGTCTACCTCCGGATAAATAATATCCGTATCAATGATGGACTGCACCTCCTGCCCCTGCAAAAGTCTGGTAAGACTCTGATATAATTCCTGACCGGCTCCTTTTACAAGCTGGCCGATGATCTCATTGCCACTGGTCCTTGACCAGAACGCCTTAGGTTTGCAGTTATTATTGAAATAATTGATCACAGACCATGGATTATATATCTCAACTCCCCCAAAGGAATAACCATCATACCAGTCCTTAATCTCGGACAGCTTCTCCGGTACACCGTAATAGTCAGCCATAGCCTCTACCTCAGCTCCGGTAAAACCAAAATACTCCGAATATCTGTCATCCACCGTGGTATTGACCACCAGATTATTCAAGCCGCTGAACAGACTCTCCTTGGCGATCCGGAGGATTCCCGTCAGGATCCCCAGCTCCAGATCATCGTTATCTTTCAGGGAAGAGGAGAACAGATTTCTCATAAACCCAACAACCTCATCATAATAATGATGCAGATACCCCTGCTGGATCGGAGTATCATACTCATCAATGATAATGATGGTCTTGCTGCCATAGCACGCTGCCAGCATAGAAGAAAGCTTACCAAGAGCAAACTGATAATCGGTAATCTCTCCCTGACCGTTTGTAATATCCGTAAAATATCGGCGGTCATAATCATTGAGCCGCTCATTCATCAAAATATCAACATGACGGATATACTCCTCCCTCAGAGTAAAACACAGACTTTTGTACATATCTTCCCAATTGGTCTGATGCGCATCCTTAAAGGACAGAAAAATAACAGGATATCTGCCCTGAAGCTTCCGGTAACTCTGCCCACATGCCCAGATCTGCTTGTCTGCGAAATAAACAGAGGTATCCTCATCACATCTCTCAAAATAAGTACGGAGCATGTCCATCATCAATGTCTTGCCAAAACGGCGGGGACGGGTAAACAGATATACCTTGCTGTGATCATCAATAATATCCCGGATCAGCAGAGTCTTATCCACATAATAACACTCTCCGGACACTTCTCTGTAAGAAGTGATCCCTACCGGACATGGCAGCCGTCTGGCTGCTGCCGCCCTGACACCATAGGATGACTTTTCCCGAAGCATTGCCGGCCGCTCCACATTGGAAGGGATCATCCAGAAGCGTCCTGCCTTATATGCACCGGGAATCATTCCATCTGCACAAAGCTGATTCACACGTCTGGGGGTAATATCCCACTGTCCTGCCAGTTCCTTTGCCCGAATAAAATCCTGCTTCATATAATCACTTCCCTCCCACATTCTTTCTTGTCTGTTTTCTTTAGTATAGCCCGTTTTCAGGAAATTATCAAGAAATAAATATGTGGTTCGGGAAATTTAAGGAAATATAAATCATTGTTTCTCGTAATTTCCTCAAAAAACGGCAGTGCTGCTTTTTGACAACACTGCCGTCAGGTTCGAATCTAAATTCACACTTCCGCTTACAATCTTTCGAAAGCTACAAAAACTCCCATACTATCTTTCAATAATTCCAGCTCCTTTTTCAGGCGTTTGTCATTGCAGCTGCCTGCTGCTTCTTTGTATGTCATCGCCTCAAGCCGCACAGCTACTCTGGCCGTCTCCGTTTTCTGTCCGGAATCCCCGCGGTAAGTAATCTTGCAGGTAACCTCCGGGCTGTCCAACACTTCATTTTTAACGGCTGCCTCTGCGGTAAGCTCCTCGTCTGTCATACCGGTGCTGTTATTATCCCACAGCCGCTTATAAAGCTCCTTCGACAATTTTTTCTCATCACAGATAGCCACTTCAACATCCTTTCTGTCCTGATCCTTCGCGGAGATGGTATAAGATTTATAATACTTCGCCTCCAGATTGTCTGCACTCTCCGGCACAACCTCAATATCCACGCCACTGCTGACCTGTTTCGGTTTTTCGCACTCCTCGCCTTTGATCACATATGGTTTATCCTTCGGCTGCAGGATACGGAAACAGCCTTTGTTTACCGAATAGGTAATGGTATCCATATTTTCCCCCTCACATACCAAAGGCAGATCGATCATATATCCGATCTCTTTGTTTTGATCCGAACCGCTCCAGGATTCTCCTGTGGCTCCCCCCGAATAAATAGCAGTCTGCGTCTCTCCCTTTTTCAGTTCCTTTACCTCGGCAGCCTTCACCTTCATCACAAAACCGTTTTCCACATTCCGGGATAACTTATCGGTAGATATGTCCGTTTTATGGGACAGTCCCGTATTGGATAATATCTGCTCCGGCAGATTCCCAAAACCGATTCCTGCCACCAATGCCGCACATGCCACAAGCGCAATAGCCGGTCTTATATAATTTCTCTTTTTCTTCATAGGATATTCCCCCTTTTCAAACCGTACTTTGATCTCATTATCATTTACCTCCGGGGTAAGGGCCTGCTGTAAAATCTGGTCTAATTTTTTTTCATTCATATTACGAATCCTCCATTCGCCGGCAACCCTTTTCCTCCGGGCCGTCAGGCATAATAACTGCCAATTCTTTTTTCAGGATACTCTTTGCTCTGCGCATCCGGCTTTTCACGGTGCTTTCCGGAATATGCAGACATTCTGCAATCTCCTTAAACTTTAGTCCTGCAGAATAGTAAAGATAAACAATCGTGCGGTATTTTTGCGGTAATGCCTGCACCTGTCTCTGCACTATCTCTGTCATTTCCTTTTGCAAAAGCTGCTGCTCCGGTTCCTCCGTGCTTTTTCCCGGCATATGAAAACCATTTTCCACATGCTTTTCGTAGCTTTCAAACGCTGCGATCCTGTGCCTCCATGCAAATTTTCTCCTTTTGTTTCTCCATATAAGGATGGAAACGGATAATGCATAACTTTTCAGAGAATCATTTTTATTTAATTTGTCAGCCTGCTCCCACAATGTCAGCATGGTGTCCTGGTAAAGATCATCTCCCTCTGCGCTTCCCCCTGCATTCATCCGGCAGAATCGTAAAATGTCTTTACCGCTCTCGGACACAAACCGGTCAAATTCCTGTCTTGTCACGTTTTTCCTTTCCTTTCCTCTTCCCTTGACGTCTCGGTTAGAATCCTTACACTTTAATATTGTAATGATTCCGAAAAAAGTTTATAATTTTCGACAAAAAAACAGCCAGACTGTATGATCCTCAGATATTGAAGCCTTTGAGGACAGTACGTTCGGCTGTTTCTTCATAAGATTCCTTACCTATCACTAAAATTCACTAAAATGAAGCATCCACTACCTTCTGCTGATTAACATCAATCACTCCGTATGTGTTCAGACGCAGAGAAGGAATCACCGGCAGGCTTACAAAGCTCAGTGTCATAAACGGATCGATCTCCTCTGAGATCCCCCATTCACGCAGAACCGCTTTCATTTCCTCCAGTCTCTGATCCACCTCTTCCAACGGAAGAGTTGACATCAGGCCGGCGATCTGCAGCGGAAGATCCGCAACGATCTCTCCATCCAGTGCAATCGCCAGACCACCTTCATTTTCAATAACACGGTTTGCTGCACATGCTATATCCTCATCATTCGTTCCGGCAATGACCAAATTATGAGAATCATGTCCCACACTTGTAGCAACTGCACCCTTTTTCAGACCATATCTTCCCAAAAAGCCTTTGCCAATATGACCGGTATTTTTATGACGCTCCAGAGCAACGATCTTCACTATATCCTCCTCCGGATTCACACCGTCTGCACAGCCCTCCCGGCATGTCCATCCGGCAATCCGTTCTGTAGTCAGAAGTTCATGCGCATTCAGATCGATCACACGGATACGCTCCCCTTTCTTTTCCATTGCAAGCTGTGACACATTCACCGGGTCGACATGGAAGGAATGGTATACCCGTTCCTGTATCTCCTGTCCCATTTCCGGCACAGAGCTTTTCACAAGGCTTTTTCCGTTCTCTGCTGCAAGGACACCGTCCTTGTATACTTCCAGAACATTCAGTTCTGTCAGGCTGTCAAGCACTGCAATATCCGCACAATAACCCGGTGCAATAGCACCCTGGTTCACAAGTCCAAAATAGGAGGCTGCATTATAAGTTCCTGCCTTGATCGCCTTGACCGGATCAATACCTTTCTGTACGGCTTTTCGTACAATGGCATCAATATGTCCATCCCGAAGCAGATCACACGGATGCTTATCATCTGTCACCAGCATGATCCTCTGGGCATACGGCGCTTCAAATAACGGAAGCAATGCCTCCAGATTATGTGCGGCCGTTCCTTCACGCACCATGATCCACTGACCCCTTGCGAACTTTTCCTTCGCTTCCCGGGCATTGGAGCATTCGTGATCGGAACGTATCCCTGCTGCCACATAACCATTAAGCTCCTGTCCCGACAACAGCGGAGCATGTCCATCAATAATTTTCTGATGCTCCAGTGTTACATTTATCTTATCCAGAATCGCCGGATCTGCCTGATTGACTCCAAAGGAATTCATCATTTCTGCCAGACCGATCACACGATCGTTCTCATAAAACGGCTCAATATCTGCCGCTTTCAGACAGGCTCCTGCCTCATCCAGCCCGGTGGAAGGCACACATGACGGTACTACAAAGAACACGTCCAATGTCATATCCTGTGTATATCTGAGCATAAACTCGATTCCCTCGCAGCCTGCCACATTGGCAATCTCGTGAGGATCTGTAATGACTGCTGTGGTTCCATGGGGAAGCACCGCCTTCTCAAACTCGGCAGGCGCCACCATCGAACTTTCCAGATGAATATGACCGTCGATAAATCCCGGGCAAAGATACTTTCCTGTCATATCCTTTTCGACCATGCCCTCATAGGTTCCGATCCCGGCAATCATTCCATCCACAACTGCCACATCACCAATCTCTATATCCTCCGTAAATACATTGACAATGCCGGCATTTTTCAGAACCAGATCTGCCTTCTGTCTGCCGTTTGCCACATGAATGAGTTTTTCACTGATTTTTTTATTCATTATGATCGTCCTCCGCTCCACATTTTTATTTATCATTGTACCCCCCGCACTATAATTTTGCAAGAAATTACACCATGCAGAAAATTCATCATGGAACGCGCCCCTTCAGATGGCATATTATCGAAAATAATAAAAGATAACCGTAATGACGGTACATAACATCAAAAAAAGCCCGGCAATATTTTCGGAGTATCTGACCGGCTTCCCCTGCCACATTCTCAAGCCCAGATTATTGGACAGAAGCACCGCAGACATACAGGATAAACCAAACGCATAAAGCACCTTCTCCGGAGACTGCAAAATAACAGCCAATAACACTCCGCTGATCACCGCCAGTTCATGTATCACAAAATCACCGATCTTATTAAACTCTCTTACTCCACACCACAACAGCTCCGTTACAAGCCACACCCCAAACACACTCCAGACACTCCATTTCTGCCACATACACGGTATCCACAGAAGCAATGCCAAAGCCACAATGGCACGGATCATGAACTGATTCCATCTGCCCAAAACAACCTTGTCTCTTTGCAGCTGCTGCTTTATTTTCTTTTCTGCCTCATACTCTGCCTCCATTGCATGCAGCGCTTCCTCATCCTCCGAGGAAAATGCTTCTTCCAATTCAAAACCACAGATTCCCAAAAGCTGATTCATTATCTTCATAACAAGCCTCCCTTTCTGTCTTTCAATCTTCCTGCCCGCGATACAGTATGACAAGAATACAAAACTCCTATGACATATAGTGTCATAGGAGTCAATAAATTTAACGATTTTGATCCATGCCTCTGTACTGTGTCTGATATCCATGATTGTCCTGTGGACGCATATCATTAGGATACATCGTATCCGCATAAATATCTGTCTGAAGCTTCTTTAACATAGAAAAGACCTTCTGATACTCCGGTATATCATAAATCTTAAAACCTTCGTGATCATGATTAGAATGACCATTCCGGGTATCCGTGTTGTAGGTTGTATGTCCACATACCATGATCACATCCCCCACACCGAGCATCTGATCAAAAATCCCCCTGTGGATATTGATATGGGAAAGATCTGTAAACGGTTTCATTTCATAATTATATGTAAACATTCCTCCGGATATATATACACCCTTATCTGTGATAATAAACTCCGTATGCTTATATTTCAATATAGAAAACAACACACCTCCCACATAAAGCCATACCGGCATCAGATGCAGCAAAAAGAATCCCAGAAATGCCAGTCCGAAGCCACCTGACATCGCCCCGGCCGATGCCATGCGGATCATATCGATCATAGAACCATCCACAAGTGCCCATATCACTGCAACCGGAAGCATGGAATTAAATATGCTTTCTAAAAGAAAACACTTAAAATCCGGTCTTCCCCTCCATAAAATCTGTTCCTGATCTCCAACCATTAATTCTAAATCTGATTTGTTCATTTTCATCCTCTTTCATAAGTGCTTTGTTGTTTATGCGCCTGACATCGTAAAGGCGTTCCCTTTCTTTTGATTGTAACGGCACCCTTTTCAAATGTCAACGGAAGAAGCAAGATAAGCCTCCACATCCTCTCTGTTTTCTGCAATGCCGTCCATATCAACACCTGCCGCCAGCACATATCCGGCCACCTGCCGCACCTGGCTGGACTGCGCCTTTCCTGTTTTACACCAGATTGCAAAATGCTCACAGTTATTATGGATCAGACTGTATTTTTCCTCCCCCAGCCGGCTATACGCCCGCTGCACCGTCTCCTCCGGAGAAAAAACATCCCACTCCTGCTGCTGGAAACTTTCATTATAATAATCCATCACCCCATGAAAAAGAAACGATGTCTCCGAACGAAGCTTCACCGGAAAGCCCGGCGCAAAACAAACCACAAAATAATCTTCCCCATCCTTTAAAAAATCATCGATCCGGGTCTCATGAATGGAAATCCTGCCTCCAAAATCTCCGCCTTCTCCGGCATAGTGGATCACCCTGCCCGCCCCGACATAAATCCCGTAATGCTCATACAGCTTTCTGGACACACCGATCACATCTCCCGGCCAAACAAATTCATCCGCCATGAGCCGGTTCATCTTCTCTCTCATAGCCGCAATGCTTCCATTACCCTTCTGTCTGCCATCTTCTCCCACAATACGTGCTTTCCGGGATAATGTTCTCTGTTGCAATGCCCATCCATCCCTGCTCTCAATAGTCCTCCAAAGGGGACTTTCCCCATGGGTCTTACGTTCCATATTGGGACAATCTCCCATCCGGTCTACCAGATCCTGCTCCAGATCCAGAAACGCCGTTATATTATTTGTAAGGTCATTCGAAATATCATAAAAATCGCCGGGCATCATAATCTCCTTTTTTCAACCATTGATCTGAGGGCTTTTTTCCACATACGAAAATTCCCGGAAAACAAAAATCCCATTTTCGTGTATGTATTATAACAGTATATACACGAAAATGGGAAATGTGCCTGTCTTTTATTGCTCAAAATATATGAGCTCTATCTGTGATGAATCATTTTAGGGCGCAGGCCTTTGGAAAATGTCCAAAGGCGAGACTGCGCTACTGATCACTCACCACCTTCTGTGTGGCAGTCAGCCCTTTCTTTTGCAGCCATTTTTCATATGCTTTGCGCTTTTTGTCCGGAACCGTTACCACAGCTTTTTCATTGATACCGGCAAATGCTTTGTTTCCTACCTTTGCCCCTGTAAGACGTGTGCTTTCCATACGGATATTACGGAGATTGCGGCAGTTATAAAATGCCTTCTTCCCAATCTCCTCCACATTTTTTCCGATCGTGATCCTGGTAAGCTTTTTGTTATTGGAAAATGCCTTTGGCGCAATAGAGGTCACTTTGTATTTCACTCCTCCGATGGTGACTGTATCAGGCACTTTAATGTTCTTTTTGCTTTTTTCGGAGTTTTTCTGATATGCCACTGCAGGATTCTTTCCGCCTGCCTTTGTCACCTGATAGGAAACACCTTTTTTCTCTAAAAGCTTTGGTGTAGAACTCGTGACAGGGGCTGGCGTTATGGCTGCGTCCGGCTCCTTTGTTGGCTCCGTCGTTTCACTTGGATTTGGTGCCGGTGTTACTGTCTCCTCCGGTTTCTTTGTTGGTTCCGTCGTTTCACCCGGACTTGGAGCCGGGGTTACTGTCTCCTCCGGTTTCTTTGTTGGCTCCGGCTTTTCGCTTTGACCCGGTACCGGTGTTACACTCTCCTCAGGCTCTTTCGTTGTCCCGGGCTCCCTGCTTGTTTCCGGCTTTTCACTCTGACCCGGTACCGGTGTTACGCTCTCCCCCGGCTTACTCGTTGTCCCTGGCTCTCTGCTCGGCTCCGGTTTTTCACTCTGACCCGGTGCCGGTGTTACGCTCTCCTCAGGCTTACTCGTTGTCCCGGGTTCCCTGCTTGTTTCCGGTTTTTCACTCTGACCCGGCGACGGCATTACGCTCTCCTCAGGCTTACTCGTTGTCTCCGGCTCTCTGCTTGTTTCCGGTTTTTCACTCTGACCCGGTGCCGGTGTTACACTCTCCTCAGGCTTACTCGTTGTCTCTGGCTCTCTGCTGGTTTCCGGTTTTTCACTTTGATCCGGCGACAGCGTTATTGCCGGAGATACCGTTGGTATCTGGCTTGGAGCATCTGTCGGTACCGGAGACGGCGTGACTGTTTTTTTAATAATATACTCCGTTTTTGCAGTCACTCCTCCTGCCGTGATCGACGCCGTGATCGTCCCCGGAGATGTGAGATCCGTCGTTTCCTGTCCCTGTCTTGTATAGACAATTTCATAACTTTCCTTCTCTCCGATCCATCCATCGCTGTACTCACAGGATACAGAGGCAACGTGAGATTTTCCATCATATTCTATGGATATTGCTCCCGCAGTCACCACTGCGGTGACCGCATGCTCTGTATTCTCCCGGCATACCGCCGTAAGTACATTGCCCTCCGCCGAATACACTAGATCGTGCACCGGCACATTTGGCTCATGATTCGTATATTTCCGGGTACATCCATCATATCTCACCCGGACTGTATCATGATCCGGTGCCATCACTGGAAACAGATCCTTTACATAATCCTCCGATGAATCACCATCAATATTCTGATACCATCTCTGTGTGCCGTCTGTGACACCGCCATTCAGCTCCCAGCAGATTTCGCCGGAAGCAAACTGCTCCGCGGTTCTTCCTCCGTCCTCTGTCTCTTCCTTTGACAAATAGTAAGAATCCTCGATGGTTCCCTCGATATTTCTTGCCAGCTCATATCCCTTACCGTCACCGGTTATGGAGCTGCCCGACGTATAGCAATGGCGGATCTGCCCCATATTCCATCCGGCGATGATGCCCTTATCCACCAGAACCGTCTGGCTGTCATCCTCTGACGTCACATCCTCCGGCATTTCCATTGTAATAATAGATACGTTTTCAAAGCTGCAATTTTCAATCGTACCGTAGTTTCTGCCACAGATCACTCCGGTACCGTCAGCATCATTATAGTTCCTCTGGAAGGTAATATTTTGAAACTGCAGATTTTTCACGGTTCCATGCAATTCTCTTGTAATACTGTAGGAACCATAGGAAATATCTTTGGTCAGATTTTTGATCATGTGGCCGTTTCCATCGAGAATCCCTTTGTAGTATCTTCCCGTGATCAGCGACCAGTTGTTCTTATCCTGCATATCCAGATCCGTCTCCAATCGGATATTCAGATCACGGCAATTGGTGATAAATGTATTTACTCTGGAGACATCTTCCTCCGTTTCGATCAAAATCCACCATTGACCGTTTTCCTTTACTGCCGGAATCCTCATAATCTTCATATCATATGTGACTTCATCTCCCGGATAATATAATTTCCCCGGATAGTCCGGATCACAATAAAGATAGCCTTCCTCCAGTTTTGTGCCGTAAGGAACGTATTCTCTCTCCCCATTATTGATCGTCAAGGCATATTTTTTCGGTTGTCTGGTCAGATAAATGTCCATATCCCCGGTAATCTCTGTGTCGTCCTCTATCACTTCGCCGTCCTTTGTCCGGTACGTGTATTCATACTGCGGATCGTTCCGGAACAGCTTTGTGATAACTGTCCCCTGTGCCACCCGGATTTCTTTCGTCTCTACCTCTTCTTCCCCTTCTTTGATATGCAAAGACACCTGACAACTCTGCTCCTCTGACCTTACCATCTTTGTTCCGTCATATTGATAGACATATGTCTCATCATCCACCCGGATCGCATTTTTGCCCTCGGGCAGCATCATCCGGACACTCCCTGTCCCGGTCGGAGTATCTGTCACCGTCCTGCCGTTCACGGCCGTGATCTGTGCATTGGCCGGCAGGTCCTCCAGTGTCCGGAGAAAAAGCTTATTGCCGCATGCATCATAAGAATAAGTAAAACGTCCTCTCCACCCATCCGGCAAGCCGGAAATATCAAATGTTCCACCCATGATTTTGGGCGAAGCTCCCTGAAAAATGTTTGCCCCTCCGAAAGAGATAACGTCATCGCCATATTTTACACCGTCATATTTTATAACACCACCTGTGATCGTAGTAGATTTATTTCCATCAAACACAGTCAGGTTCGATGCAACCGATTTTCCCTGAATCCTGCCTCCGGAAATCCTGATCCGGTCGGCACACATAGCTATATTGCTGGCGATTGCCAGAGTTCCTCCCGTCACCGCAATCTCGCCCAGAGCATCCCCATACTGGCCTATGCCGCCGTCCAGACTTAAACTGCCGCCTTCCATATAAAACTTTCCCGTCCTCGAAGTATTTGTACCGATGGCACTAAGAAAAGAAACGATTTCTAATGTGCCCTGCTTCTCACTCTCCTCCAACTGTCTCATCCGCATAAGACCCGATACCGACACGGTCGCCGTATAATCGCGTTCATGCTCTGCCTCCAGCCTGGAGTCCTCTCTGGTATATATATTGGCAGTTCCGTTGATCTCCAATAGCGGAAACAATTTTGAATAAGTGGGACCGGTACAATAATTAATGTCACTGCAGTAGGCATCGTCATTCTTAATCCGGGCTCCATCAAAAATAATATCCGCTTCCACTCCCTCTGCAACGGCGATATGGGTGTCAACATACGCACCATTGACTTCATTGGAGCCTTTGATAATATAGGTCCCGTTTTTTGTAATATTGATATCAATAATATGAAATTCCTGTTTCTTGCCTCTGTAATCCACGAGCTTTTTGGTGGTGATCAGCCCCGTATCGGAAAGATCATAAGTCACCGCACCTTCCATTGAAAGCTCTGACATACTTACAACACCGCTTTGTGTCCCGGTATATGCAGATGCATTTTGTGTCCACGGCACACTGCCCAGCACTGTTGCAGACAATGTTGTAATACAGACCAGTCTGGCTGCGTTTTTGCGCATTTTACGACTCCTGTTTCTTCTGATCTCTTCCTTATTGTAGTGATAAAATTTTTTTCTCATCTTCTTCCTCCATATTTTTTTGATAATGTTGGTAATATTCTCCCAGCACCCCCTCAGACTCCCACGGCTTTATACTGCCTACATAATGAATGATCCGGGGCTCTGTCCTCCCCAGATCCCGAAACATCTGCCGGCTGTTTTCATTGCCGCTGCGCAGATGTTCTTCGATAAATGTCATGTAATTCCATGTGACATCCAACGGCAGAACCCGGCCATCAAAAAGCATATTCAGCACATCCTGATCACAGTAGGTATACTCATGCTCATTTAACAGCCTCAGGATCTCTTCCATAGAAAGCCTTGCTCTTGCCTTCTCCAGATCAAAGAGCAAAACTCCGGAGTTAAAATAATCTTCCGGCACTTTCATGCCCAGCGCATCCGTCCTGTAATTGTCTACATTGTACGGGTAGCCGTCAAAAAACACGGCTCGCTTTGTCTGTGAAAATACCCGGAACTCCTCTGCCCTGACCGCTGCAATCTCTGCTTCTCCCATCTCCGTGTCATACAGCCGGCTTACGTCTCCGTTCACAATAAGATCGCAGTCCAGATATAATATACGCTGATACCTCGAAAAGGTGTCTCCCAGCAAAAGCAGGCGGTACACTGCTTCCACCGTGTAATAATATCCTACCTCCTCCGGCAGCCGGTCACTCCACGCCGCAACAGACAGCAGGCGTATCGTCACGCCCTCTGCCTCCGCTGCCAGCGCCAGCAGCTTCTGCTGATGCTCCTCTGATATATCCTTATGTAATATAAGAATATCGTAGTACCTCTCCCTTTTCCTGTTACAGAGCATGGAATAAACCGCCACCCGCAGATACGGCGCATATCCGTCATCACTTGCAAAACAAACTACCACCGGCTCATAGGCAGGCTTTACCTTAAAATCTTTCATGCCTTCTCCTTACCAAATTGTACTTTTCTCCCACCATCATGATACCCTATATCTCGCATAATTTCAATTGTATTTTCCATATTATTGACTTATTGCCCGCAAAACCCTATAATTTATACAATTGCACATATTATTAAGGAGGAATTTTAAATTATGAGAAAGACATTCAGGAAACTTTTATCACTGACACTTGCGGCTACGATGGTCGTTGGTCTTGCAGGCTGCGGCAATACAGCTTCCAATGGCGGCAGCTCTGATTCTGCCGACAAGGGCGGCTCCGGCAAGACATACACCGTTGGTATCTGCCAGCTTGTACAGCACGAGGCACTCGACGCTGCCACAAAGGGCTTCAAGACGGCTTTGAAGGATAAGCTGGGAGACAATGTAAAGTTTGATGAGCAGAATGCGGCCGGTGATGCACCAACCTGTTCTACCATCTGTACTTCCTTTGTTACCAACAATTATGACCTGATCCTCGGTAATGCAACCGCAGCATTCCAGGCTGCCGTTTCCGCTACCGACAAGATCCCGGTACTTGGTACATCTATCACTGATTATGGCACTGCTCTTGATATTTCCGACTGGAAGGGCGTAACCGGCAAGAACGCTTCCGGTACGACAGACCTTGCTCCTCTGGATCAGCAGGCAGGCTGTATCGCAGAGCTGTTCCCGGATGCTAAGAACATCGGTATCCTTTACTGCTCATCAGAGCCAAACAGTATCTATCAGTCAAAAACCATCACAAAGTATCTGGAAGATAAGGGATACAAAGTAAAGGATTATACTTTCTCTGATTCCAATGATGTTGCTTCTGTTACAAAGAATGCATGTGATGCTTCTGATGTGATCTATATTCCTACTGACAATACGGCTGCTTCCTGCACCGAGGCGATCAATAATGTAACAGCTCCTGCTAAAATCCCTGTATTCACCGGCGAGGAAGGTATTGCAAAGGGCTGTGGCGTCGCTACCCTGTCTATCAGCTACTATGATCTTGGATATGAGACCGGTGAGATGGCTTATGACATTCTTGTAAACGGCGAGGACGTTTCCAAGATGGAAGTAAAGTCTGCTCCAAAATTCACAAAAGAATATATCGAAGATCGTGCAAAGGATCTGAATGTAACAATTCCTGACGACTACGAAAAGATTTCTGCTGAATAATCACATTGGAAACAGCGGGCAATTAACTGCCCAGAAACGAGGAAATTATGTTTATATTAAATTATTTCGCTTCATTGAATCCGGTGGCATTTACAAATGCCCTGCCGGGCAATGTGGCACAGGGTCTGATCTGGGGTATTATGGCACTGGGTGTTTATATCACCTTCCGTCTTCTGGATTTCGCAGACCTGACTGTAGATGGCTCCTTCGCGACCGGCGGAGCAGTCACCGTAATGATGACTATAAACGGGCACAACATCTGGATTTCCCTGCTGTGCGCATGTATTGCCGGACTTCTTGCAGGGCTGTGCACCGGTCTGTTACATACAAAGCTCGGTATCCCGCCGATCCTTGCCGGTATCCTGACACAGATTGCGCTTTATTCCATCAATCTGAATATCATGGACCGCCACGCAAATCAGGCACTGAGTATCGACAAGTATGATCTGATCATCTCATCCCGCCAGCTCAATCATGCGATCATCGTAGGTATCGTGTTTGCCATCGTATTGATCGCCCTTCTCTACTGGTATTTTGGTACCGAGCAGGGTTCTGCCATCCGTGCAACCGGATGTAATCCTGCCATGAGTAAAGCACAGGGGATCAACATTGATACAATGAAGCTGATCGGTCTTGCCCTTTCCAATGGAATTGTAGCATTGTCCGGCGGACTTCTGTCCCAGTATTCCGGTTTCTCTGATGTGAATATGGGACGAGGCGGCATCGTAATCGGTCTTGCCGCAGTCATTATCGGAGAGGTACTCGGAGATGCCATTCTCGGCAAGCACATGGATTTCAAGGGACGTCTTACTTTTGTAGTTCTTGGCGGCATTATTTATTATGTAGTAATCGGTATCGTCCTGTGGCTGAAGATGCCTAGTGATGACCTGAAGCTTTTCACCGCCATCATCGTAGCGATCTTCCTTGCAGTTCCTTATCTGAAGGGAAAAAGTAAAAGCTCCTTCAAAAAAGCAGGCAGGCGTTCCGCTGCGGCTTTAAACAGCGCATCTGCAAAGGAGGGCAAATAAATGTTAGAGATTCGTAATGTACATAAAACCTTTAACCTGGGAACCATCAACGAAAAACATGCCCTGAACGGCGTTGAGCTCACCTTAAATGAGGGCGATTTCGTTACTGTCATTGGCGGTAACGGTGCCGGAAAGTCCACCATGCTCAATGCCATCGCCGGTACCTGGCCGGTGGATGAGGGCTCTATCCTGATCGACGGCGTGGATGTGACAGGACTTCCGGAGTTTAAACGTGCCTCTTTCCTTGGACGTGTATTTCAGGACCCTATGACCGGCACAACCGCAACCATGCAGATTGATGAAAACCTTGCTCTGGCCGCACGCCGTGGACAGCATCGTGGTCTGAAATGGGGTATCACCAAAAAGGAAAAAGCAAAATTTCATGAGCTTTTGAAGACATTGGAGCTTGGTCTGGAGGACCGCATGACCTCAAAGGTTGGTCTTTTGTCCGGTGGTCAGCGTCAGGCAGTTACGCTGTTGATGGCCTCCCTCCGGAAACCAAAGCTTCTGCTTCTGGATGAGCATACGGCGGCTTTGGATCCAAAGACCGCTGCGAAGGTATTGGAGCTCACCGACAAGATCATCGAGGAAAACCACCTGACTGCAATGATGGTTACACATAATATGCGTGACGCCATCGCTCACGGCAACCGTCTGATCATGATGAACAACGGCCGGGTCATTCTGAACATTTCCGGTGAAGAGAAAAAGAAACTGACCGTGGAAGATCTTCTGATAAAATTTGAAGAGGTCTCCGGCGAGGAGTTTGATTCCGATAAGGCGTTGCTGGGATAATCATCAACGTAAATAATCCGGTTTTCTAACAACTGTGTTAGAAACACACCGTTATTAAGGCTGTATATCTGCTGGTCCTTCCTCGTCAGATATACAGCTTTTTACTACTATAGAAAGAGAGACTTTTTATGTACCATTTTGGAATTATCGGAGCAGGAAATATTGCTCATAAATTTATCGAAGCAGTTCGTATGACAAAAAACGCCGACGTAACAGCGGTTGCCAGCAAGTCTTTGGAGCGTGCCAGAGATTGGGCCGAAAAGGAGGGGCTGAGCCGGTATTACGACAGCTATGAAACACTTCTGGCCGATCCTGACATTGACATTATCTATATCGCCACATTATCTAACGCTCACTATGACAATATCAAGGCATGTCTGGAAGCCGGCAAACATGTAATCTGTGAAAAGCCCATGACACAGACCGCTTCCCAGGCGCAGGAGATGATCACCCTTGCCAGAGAAAAGCAGCTTTTTCTTATGGAGGGCATGTGGTCACGCTTTCTGCCAAAATCCCTCCGGGTGCGCCGGTGGATTCAGGAGGGCAGGATCGGAGAGCTTCATCTGATGCAGGCAAATATCGGCTGGAAAGCCGACAAAACCTATAATAAACGATTATTTTATCCGGAACTCGGCGGCGGCTCCCTCTACGATATCGGAATCTATCCCATGGAACTGCTGCCCTATTATGCAGACCAGAAGATTACCCAGATGCAATTTTTGAAAAAAGATTATTCTACAGGTGTAGATGATATTGTCAGCCTGAATCTACAATTAGAACGGTGCATTGCCAATATCCAGTGTTCCTTTACCACCAAAATGCCGGAGGATGCCTATCTCTATGGCAGCGATGGCTATATCCATATCCCAAAGATCCATTTCGGCAACCGAGCACGCCTGTATGATCTGGAAGACCGGCTGGTGGAGGATTTCCATGAAGGTCTGGACAACGGCTTTTACTACGAGGTCTGCGAAGTCATTTCCTGCATCGAAAAAGGACAGACGGAAAGCTCCATCTGCCCATTAAATATGACATATGACAATGCAAAACTGTTTGATCATGTCCTGCGCTCCAGATAATTTATCCTTATATCAGGCACCTGCTGTCACTCCTTACGGGAGGCTCTCTCCAGACCCTTTCCGTACAATGCCGCCAGCATCTGCTGAAATAATGTGGCGATCAGAACCGGAAAGATAGCTTCTCCCGGAAAAGAGGTGGTTGCGATCACAGCTCCGGCACTGATATTGCGCATTCCGGCTCCGTACATCATAGAAACCTGTGTCTGCCGGTCCTGATGGAACAAACGGGCGATCACAAGACCGGCTCCATAGCCCCCTGCTGCCAGAAGAAACATAAAAACGGCTACCAGGATCCGCTGCCCATTCATATGACGGACATACGTCGCAACCCCGGAGGAGTTTGAAGCAACGACAAACATCAACGCAATTTTAGAAAACGGTGCCAGTCTGGACGGCCATGTCTCCCTGACACGATCTCTGCTGACCTGATTTAATGTCATTGCAACAATCGCCGGAAGTGCAACCATAAAAACAAGCTGGCTGATCATATGGGTCATATCAATATGAACCTTCGATCCCACAAAAATGCTAAGCGTGATCGGAATGATCAACGGTGCCAGAACCGTATCTACCACCACAAGTGCCAGCGAAACCGCCAGGTTTCCATCATAGATCATCACCCACATTAAAGCACTGACTGCTGTAGGAACCGCAAATTCCAGCACCATTCCCGTGACCAGATCGGGATTCCCCGGAAATGCAAGGGTTCCCACGCCGCAGACAATCCCCGGAATCACCAGATGAAGCAGCACCATCACGATCAACAGCGGCGCCGGATTCCGGAATACATTTGCCACATCACGGAATCTGGATTTGAGTGCTCCGGTAAACGTCATAAATGCAAATACATAGGGAACAAAGGGCACACCATGCTTTGCAATCTGTGGAAACAATACCCCAAACGCAAGACACGCCGGCGTAACCAGCGCCATCCATTTTTCTATAAAGCTGTTAAATCGATATAATGTTTTCATTTGCTGTCATCCTCCTTCGTGTTGTAAACGGACATTTCCCGATATAACTTCTTTGCGACAAAATCAATATCTTTAACTCCATAAATATATTCGTCTGCATTCTTCTTAAAAATGTTTAACACATCGTCATTTTCCATAACCGGCTGCAATACCTTCATATACTTCCGCTCTTTTATCATTTTATTATTTCCGGCGGCTTCATAGCTCTGAATGGCATTTTCCTGATGCAGTATTCTGACTGCCTTCCGGTTTACCGGCACACCCTTTTCCGTCCCCTGCAGCCGCACCATCTCTTTGCTGTTTACAAGGTAATTCAACAGTCTCGCCGCTTCCTCCGGATGATTTGTAAGGGAACTGACCGCATACATGGTTGCCGGCTTCACATACCATCCGGTCAGCTTCTGCCCCGGCACATCAGGATATTCTCCGATCACCGGCTCACCCCCGGCTGCTTTCAGTCCACCACAGTAATTTCCCGCATCACTGACCCAGAACATTCCCCCTGCAATCTTTCCCGATACAAACATCGTATCGGAAAACTGATCCACCGAAGGCATCACCTTTTCATCAATGAGCCTTTTATAGAAGCTGAGAATTGTTTTAACATCCTTTTCTCCGGGAAGAAACCGGCCATCCTCACCAAACATCTTCTTGCCCGTGGTCTGCTCATAATATGCGATCAAAAACAAAAACATCTGTTTTTTTGCCATGCCAATCGGATAAATTCCATCCTTTTTCATCACCTTCGCCGCTTTAAAATAATCATCCCAGCTTTTAGGAAGAGAAAGGCCGTAGGCATCATATATCTTTTTGTTGTAGTAAACGGTTGATGTGTTAAATGCAATCGGTATTGCATTTAATTTGCCGTTTTTTTCTCCAAATGCCAGATCCTCTTTTGTAAAATTATCCAGGTCAATATAATCCTTTAACTGATACAGGTCATAATATCCGGAACCGTCCCTGGAATATGTGTCGAGCCACGCATAATTGATCTGCATTACATCTGTCTCCGTATGGGATTTCATCCACACCTGCATACGCTTCTCATATCCGTTCCAGTCCCCATAATGATATTCCACATCAATATCCGGATTCTGCTTCTGAAATTCATCGACTCCGTCCATGGTATAAGCATGTCTGGCATCATTTCCCCACCACGAAAAGGAAATTTTGCTGCTGTCACTGCCGGTAATCACATCCACACTGCCACTCTTTTTACATCCGGTAAGCAATCCACCGGACAAAAGAGTCATTACCAATAACATTGTCATTCCGGCAAATATTTTCTTTGCCCTATTTTTACTATACATTGTCTTCCATCCCTTCCCTGTATACCGTGTATTGATTTTTTCCATGTCTCTTAGAAATATAAAGCGCACGATCCGCTTTCCGGGATAGTTCTTCAAATGAAAAATCTCCACTGATGAGACAAACTCCTGCACTCAACGATACATTACACGTCTCATACTCCATGGTAAATTCTTCTGCAAATACTTTCAGCAGACTGTCCATATCAGCATTCATACGCGTCTTCGCATATTCCATGTCCTCTTTTCGGAAAGAACGATAATAGGAAAACTCATCGCCTCCCACACGACCGATCGTTCCCGCCGCATCCAGCTTCTTGCGAAGCAAACGTCCCATCCGGGCAATGGCGAGATCCCCCTGTGCATGTCCCAGCTTATCATTTACCTGCTTAAAATTATCAATGTCAAACATAACAAATAACTTTATGTTTTCCGGTGCCATACGTCCCAGTTCTTCTGTCACCTGCTTATGAAAAGCACGCCTATTACATACGCCGGAAAGCGCATCGATCGTCGCCTCGTTTTCCAGCTTGGAAACAAGTCCATCCACCGGCTGTGTTGCTCTCTTCAAAATCATCATTCCTATCGAAACAAAAACAAGAACACAGATTGATGTGATCAGATATACTGATCTTTTTAATTGATCATTCTCTTTCATAATCTTGTTCATCGAAACCGAACAGACAACTCTCCAGCCATTGGAACACTGATTTGACGTTACAAGATATTTTTTATTCATTGCCGAAAAATTACTCTCATCCACAAGCAGGGAAGCTGTCACCTCAGGAAGCTTCTTTCCTATTTCCTGCTTCCCGGAGGAATACAGGATCTGCTTTTCGTCGTTGATCAGCCGGATCGTAATGCCCTTTAGTTCCTCCGGATATTTGAATACGCTATCTAATTCCTTACTGTAAAAGGATGCCACAAGAATGGCATGAGGATTTAATCTTTTTACATAATATAACCGGTCCGTATTGCCACCCACGCCAAATGCCCAGCCGGAATCCACTTTTTGATTCGTAATACAGCCGGCAAAGGTATCATAAAGCCCGCCCTTCGGAAATGC
>ERZ1026894.451-NODE-451-length-30311-cov-19.011634_pt1 | contig 30311 bp, 31 predicted proteins | sample MGYA00380177_ERZ1026894 | MGnify/ENA primary metagenome ERZ1026894 (study PRJEB33269, sample SAMEA4719813) | human gut metagenome | biome: human-associated habitat; feature: organic feature; material: feces | place: Cameroon | collected 2013-10 ... | reverse complement strand
TTTTTATGACAACAATAAACGTATCAAGACAAAATTAAAAGGACTCAGTCCTGTGTAATACAGAACTAAATCCTTACAATAATTTATTGTCCAACTTTTTGGGGTCAGTACAAATCTACGAGAGATACAATCATAATCATTACCTTTTTGTGTAACATGGAGGAGCAAACCGTCGAGCTTTACCATTTTGTCAAAATCAGGCGTTAATCCTGCCAAATCAATGTTATCAGGTGTAATACAAAGTAAATCGCGTCCTATAAGGGCTTCAATCGGGCGTGTACGATCACTTCTTGCATAAGATTTGTAACTGGAACAGAAGTGAGCTGATAAGAAGGAAAGGTCATCTCATAACGCCCTTTATTTTGAACAACAGATAACTCACCTGACAAAGTGTCAAATGTAAGAATATCAGATGAGGGTGCGTAATACTGGAAAATAACGAATGCGGTTGCTAGAGTTGCATGACCACATAAACCAATCTCAGCTGTTGGCGTAAACCAACGCAAATGGTAATGATTTTGAGTTATTCTTACCGCAAAAGCCGTTTCTGAAAGATTGTTTTCACAGGCAATGTTGATCATAAGCTCATCAGGTAACCATTTATCTAAAATACAAACAGCTGCAGGATTTCCAGAAAAAATAGTATTTGTAAAAGCATCAACAGTATATTGTCTCATTCTAATCTCCTTTTCCTTATTGTAAGAAAGGCTTTGAAGCTTGTCAAGGAAGTTCTTTAAATCAGATATTAGACTGATAATGTTATCGAATGAATAATATAGTTATGTTAAAAAAAGTTACATTTCTTTCCCAAAACTACTAAAAAAAGCTGTGAACTCTTTCAAAAAATGTTAGAATAGAGGAGCAGAGAATATTTTAGAAGGAAGTTCGCTTATGAAGTTTCTAGAATTAAACAAAAAGCGCTATGCCGTCAAAACTTTCAATGACAAACCAGTTTATAAGGATTACGAACAGCCATTGAAATCGCTACATTAGATCCAAGTGCTAATAATATCCAACCTTGGAAATTTGTTGTGGTAGAAGATAAAAAAGCTGAACTTGCTGAACATCTCCCAGAGATTAATAAAAAGTAAGTGGAGCAAGCACAGTACGTTGTAGCGATTTTTTCCGATACAGATTTGGTTCAACGTTCTCGCAAAATTGCTCGTATTGGTGTCAAATCATTGAGTAATGATATGTTAGGTTACTACATGGAAACCTTACCTGCTCGTTTTGCAGAATTTGACGACAAACGCAAAGGCGAATACCTTGCCCTTAACGCTGGAATTGTTGTCATGAATCTTGTTTTGGCTTTGACTGACCAAGATATTTCATTAAATATTATTCTTGGTTTTGATAAGTCATCAACCAATGATATTCTAGAAATTGATAAACGTTTTCGTTCAGAGCTCTTAATCACTGTTGGTTATAACGATAATAAGCCTGAACCAAGTTATCGTTTGCCTGTTGACGAAATTATCGAACGTCGTTAAGCGTACCGACTTTAATTTCATGCACCAAACTTGGTTTATTTGCTAGGCTGAGTTTGACAATACAGTAACATGAGTTTACCGATTTTTGGTGAATTCAAAGATAAAACAAGGTAGCTTTTCTTTTTTGAGAAAAGCTACCTTTATGGAGGAGTTATAAGAATGACAGTAGATTTTAAAACAGAAGTTGAAAAACGTAAAGATGCCATGCTGGAAGACCTCTTTGCTCTTTTGCGTATCAACTCAGAACGTGATGACAGCAAAGCTGACAAAGAACACCCATTTGGACCTGGTCCAGTAAAAGCTTTGGAACATTTCTTAGCTATGGCTGAACGTGATGGTTACAAAACACGTAACATTGATAACTATGCTGGTGATTTTGAATTTGGTGAAGGTGACGAAGTTCTCGGAATCTTTGCTCACTTAGACGTTGTGCCTGCAGGCAGCGGTTGGGATACTGACCCTTATGAGCCAGTTATCAAAGATGGACGCCTTTATGCGCGTGGGTCATCTGATGATAAAGGTCCAACAATGGCATGTTACTATGCCCTAAAAATCATCAAAGAACTTGGTTTGCCAGTATCTAAAAAAGTTCGTTTCATCGTTGGTACTGATGAAGAATCAGGCTGGGGCGATATGGAATATTATTTTGCTCACAATGGCTTGAAAGACCCTGATTTTGGTTTCTCTCCAGATGCTGAATTCCCAATTATCAATGGTGAAAAAGGAAATATCACAGAATTTCTACACTTTGCAGGTGACAATAACGGTGCCTTCACATTGAATAGTTTCGATGCTGGACTTCGTGATAACATGGTGCCAGAATCAGCAACAGCTATCTTCACAGCTGACAACACTTTGGCTGAACTTCAAGAAAAATTAACAGCATACACAACAGCTGAAAACTTGACTGCTGAACTTACTCAAGAAAGCGACGCTTTCCGTTTGACGGTTGTCGGAAAATCAGCTCACGGTTCAACACCAGAACTTGGTATCAATGGTGCAACATACCTTGCTAAATTCCTTAACCAATTTGCTTTTGAAGGAGCTGCTAAAGCTTATCTTGAAACAGCAGCAAACGTTCTTCACGGTGATTTTGCAGGTAAGAACCTTGGTGTTGCCTATACTGATGAAAAAATGGGCGCTCTTAGTATGAACGCTGGTGTTTTCAAATTTGACCGCAACTCAGATAACAATACAATTACTCTTAACTTCCGTTACCCACAAGGTACAGATGCGCAAACTATCAAAGCTGAACTTGAAAAACTTAACGGTGTGACAAAAGTAACACTTTCAGATCACGAACACACACCACACTATGTTCCAGCTGATGACCCATTGGTTGCAACACTTCTTTCTGTTTACGAAAAACAAACAGGCTTGAAAGGTTACGAACAAGTTATCGGTGGTGGTACATTTGGACGCCTTCTTAAACGTGGTGTTGCTTTCGGTGCAATGTTCCCAGATTATGTCAATACAATGCACCAAGCAAATGAATTTGCCGACGTTGAAGACCTTTACCGTGCCGCAGCAATCTACGCCGAAGCACTTTACGAATTGATTAAATAACCTTTGACAATGACAAGAGGAGATTTTTACAACTTGTAATAATCTCTTTCTTTATATTTGAAACCTTTGAAAAGTGGAAGGGGGAGAAATGGATACCATTGAACAATTAATTGCGGACATTATGGCAGATGAGCAAAATGCGACCTACACTCAACAGGGCATAAAGCCACTTTTTACTGTTCCAAAAACGGCTCGGATTAATATTGTCGGACAAGCTCCTGGCATTCGTGCGCAAGAGTCGGGTTTGTTTTGGAATGATCCAAGTGGTGATAATTTGCGAAAATGGCTGGGCGTTGACCGAGAAATATTTTACGCTTCTGGGCTTTTTGCGGTTGTACCAATGGATTATTATTTTCCGGGAACGGGAAAATCAGGTGATTTGCCGCCACGAAAGGGCTTTGCTGAAAAGTGGCACAAACGAACCTTGGCTTTCGCACCAAATATTGAATTACATATTTTGGTTGGCTCCTATGCACAGCGTTATTATTTGCAGCAGAAATCTTCTGCCACGTTGACAGAAACGGTAAAACATTATCGCGCCTATTTACCAGAATTTTTCCCTTTGGTACATCCCTCGCCTCGTAATAACCTCTGGCAAGCAAAAAATCCTTGGTTTGCAAAAGAAGTTATCCCAGATTTGCAAAAACACGTCAAAGAAATTCTTGAAAAATAGACAAAAAAACTTCACCAATTTTTGGTGAAGTTTTTTATTTCCCAAGACAGAATTGACTAAAGAGTTTTGTGATTAATTCATCAGGTGCTGCATCACCTGTGATTTCACCGAGAATTTCCCAGCAACGTGTTAAATCAATTTGAAGAAGATCAACAGGCATTCCTCGTTCAAGCCCTTCATTGACGGCTCGCAAACTTTGCACCGCTTTTTCAATCAATGAAATATGGCGAGCATTTGAAAGATAAGTTGCATCTTTTTCAACAATACCAGCATTATCAAAGAAAAGTTGGTTAATACGTTCTTCAATCACGTCGATATTTTGATTTTTAAGAACGGAAATGCGAATGACATCATCTGGCAACTGGTCAGCTTCGATTTTTTCTGGTAAATCCGTCTTATTAAGGAGAATAATGCGGTTGCTATCTTTGCTAAGTTCCAAAAGTGCACGGTCTTGGTCAGTCAAAGGTTCAGAACTATTGAGCACAAGAAGAACAAGGTCAGCTTCCTCAAGGGCTTTTTTCGAACGTTCCACACCGATTTTTTCAACCACATCATCTGTTTCGCGGATACCAGCTGTATCAACAAGTTTCAAAGGTACACCTTTGATATTGACATATTCTTCAATCACATCACGGGTTGTTCCCTCAATATCAGTAACGATAGCCTTATCTTCGCGTAACAGATTGTTAAGCAAACTTGATTTACCAACATTTGGACGACCGATGATAGCAGTAGATAAGCCTTCGCGCAGAATTTTGCCACGTTTTGCAGTACGTAATAGATTTTCCAAAAGTTCTTGGAATTCTTGTGTTTTTTCGCGAATCAAAGCCGTCGTCATTTCTTCCACGTCGTCATATTCAGGGTAGTCGATATTGACCTCGACTTGAGCTAAGGTATTTAGAATTTCTTGGCGCGTGTCATTGATTAATTGTGACAATGACCCATCAAGTTGTTTTACCGCAATATTCATGGCTTTGTCTGTTTTCGCACGGATAATATCCATAACGGCTTCCGCTTGTGTCAAGTCAACACGACCATTCAAGAAAGCACGTTTGGTAAATTCACCAGATTCAGCAAGACGAGCCCCTTGGCGCAAGACAAGTTGCAAAATTTCATTTGTCACGGCAACACCGCCGTGCGTATTAATCTCCACGACATTCTCGCAGGTAAAGGTTTTTGGCGCAAGCATCACAGACACCATAACCTCATCAAGTACTTCATCAGTATTAGGGTCAACAATGTGACCGTAATTAATCGTATGTGAAGCAACCTTGTTAAGGTCTTTACCACGATAGACTTTTTGCGCAATAGCTAACGCTTCCGTTCCAGAAAGTCTTACAATCCCGATTGCACCCTCACCAAGCGGCGTAGAAATCGCAGCAATCGTATCAAATTCATTTGTAATCATTGCTATTCTTCCTATCTATATATCAAAGTTATTCTTTGAAAATAATCTTAGTTAATTGTAACGCAAAACATTTTTTCTAGCAATAGACGAGTGCCATTGCAATAATTTTTGATAAAATCAGCTAAAGAATTTACCAAAAACACTGAAACACCAAAACAATTAAGTCCGATTAAAATCATTGTGGTAAAAACACCCTAAATCATGATATAATAGTTATTTGGAAATAGGAATTATTGACAATAATACATCAATGGTGAGGTAGCTATGGAAAAACTCAAAAAATTGGCTGGTGTCACAGCCGCTCAGTACGTCAAAGATGGTATGGTTGTTGGGCTTGGAACAGGTTCAACAGCATACTTTTTTGTTGAAGAAATTGGTCGCCGCATGAAAGAAGAAGGACTCAAAGTTGTCGGCGTAACAACTTCAAGCCAAACAACTGTACAAGCAGAAGGGCTTGGGATTCCTTTGAAAGCTGTTGATGACATTGATGTTATCGATGTTACCGTTGACGGTGCAGATGAAGTCGACACTAACTTCAACGGTATCAAAGGCGGTGGTGGCGCCCTTCTTATGGAAAAAATCGTTGCCACACCAACCAAAGAATACATCTGGGTTGTTGACGAATCAAAAATGGTCGATAAACTCGGTACCTTCAAATTGCCAGTCGAAGTGGTTCAATATGGTGCAGACCGTATTTTCCGTGAGTTCGAGAAAAAAGGTTACAAACCATCATATCGCATGGCAAACGGTGAACGCTTTGTGACTGATATGAAAAATTATATCATCGACCTTGACCTTGGCGTTATTGAAAATCCTGTCGAACTTGGCAAAGAATTGAAAGCCATGGTCGGCGTTGTTGAACATGGTCTCTTCAACGGTATGGTCAATAAAGTTATCGTTGCAGGTAAAGACGGTGTCAACATTTTAGAAGCTAAATAATGATTTCAGCAGGAGGAATTAACAGTTACCATAACTGAATCTTCTCCTGTTTACTATGTTATATTGATTAATTATTATTTCTAATCACTTGACTTATTAGGATATTAAGAGATTAGGAGGTTTTGGGTGCCAACCGTAACCACCCTAGATTAGGAAAAAATTATGTCAACATTTAATCGTATTCACCTTGTAGTTTTAGATTCTGTCGGAATTGGTGCAGCACCAGATGCTAACAATTTTGTTAATGCTGGTGTGCCAGATGGTGCTTCAGATACCCTTGGCCATATTTCAAAAACAGTCGGATTAACTGTTCCAAATATGGCGAAAATTGGTCTTGGAAATATTCTTCGTGAAGCACCTCTAAAAACAGTACCGGCAGAAGCGCAACCAAGTGGCTATGCGACAAAATTAGAAGAAGTATCACGTGGAAAAGATACCATGACAGGTCACTGGGAAATTATGGGGCTTAACATTACAGAGCCTTTTGATACTTTCTTTGAAGGATTTCCAGAAGAAATTTTAACAAAAATAGAAGAGTTTTCAGGGCGTAAAATCATTCGTGAAGCCAACAAACCTTATTCAGGAACACAAGTTATCGCTGACTTTGGTGAACGTCAAATGAAGACAGGTGAATTGATTGTTTACACTTCAGCTGACCCAGTACTTCAAATCGCAGCACACGAAGATATTGTTCCACTTGACGAACTTTATAAAATCTGTGAATTTGCTCGTTCTATTACATTAGAACGTCCAAGTTTGCTTGGTCGAATCATTGCTCGTCCATATGTTGGTGAGCCTGGTAATTTCACACGTACAGCTAACCGTCGTGACTATGCTTTATCACCATTTGCACCAACAGTGCTTAATAAATTAGCTGACGCAGGTATTCCGACGTACGGTGTCGGAAAAATCAATGATATTTTCAATGGTTCAGGTATTACAAACGACATGGGGCACAATAAATCAAATATGCACGGTGTTGATACCTTGATTAAGACCTTGCAATTGCCAGAATTTACAAAAGGATTATCATTTACAAACCTTGTTGATTTTGATGCCATGTATGGTCACCGTCGTAATGCCGCAGGTTACCGTGATTGTCTAGAAGAATTTGACAATCGTTTGCCTGAAATCATGGAAAATATGAAATCAGATGACCTTCTTTTAATCACAGCAGACCACGGTAATGACCCAACTTACACAGGAACAGACCACACACGTGAATACATTCCATTATTGGCTTACAGCCCATCATTTAAAGGAAATGGTGTCTTACCAGTCGGACATTTTGCTGATATCTCAGCAACAATCGCTGAAAACTTTGGTGTTGAGACAGCTATGATTGGTCAATCTTTCCTAGAAAAATTAGTATAAGAGGTGCATATGACAACAATTATTGAAAAAATTGAAGAAGCTCGTCAGTTCTTGGTATCACAAAGTTGTGACGCTCCTGAATTTGGCTTGATTTTAGGGTCAGGTCTTGGCGAACTTGCCGAAGAAATTAAAAATGCTGTTGTAATTCCCTATGAAAAAATTCCTAATTGGGGAAAATCAACAGTAGCAGGACACGCTGGACAATTGGTTTATGGTGACCTTGGTGAACACAAAGTCATTGCTCTTCAAGGACGTTTTCATTTTTACGAAGGAAATCCAATGGAATTAGTGACTTTCCCAGTTCGTGTCATGAAAGCTCTTGGTTGTAAAGGACTTATCGTGACAAATGCAGCTGGCGGAATTGGCTTTGGTCCAGGAACATTAATGGCAATTTCAGACCATATTAATATGACAGGGCAGAACCCATTGATTGGTGCGAATCTTGATGACTTTGGACCACGTTTTCCAGATATGTCAGATGCTTATACGGCTGAGTATCGTGATACTGCTCACAAAGTCGCTGAAAAAATCGGTATCAAACTTGATGAAGGTGTTTATCTTGGGGTTTCTGGACCATGTTACGAAACACCTGCCGAAATTCGTGCCTTCCAAACTCTTGGAGCTGATGCGGTTGGTATGTCAACAGTTCCAGAAGTCATCGTTGCTGCTCATTCAGGTTTGAAAGTTTTAGGAATTTCAGCCATCACAAACCATGCCGCAGGTTTCCAAAGTTCACTTAATCATGAAGAAGTTGTTGCTGTTACACAACAAATCAAAGAGGATTTTAAAACCCTAATTAAGGCTGTCTTGGCAGAATTGTAAGTCAATACTAAGGGAGTGAGACAAATAAAATCTCCAGTGGAGATTTTATTCATGAGCCTAGAAATTAAAAAGCGAATCGGTAATTTCGAAGAAATTCGATTTCTCAGCAAGGCTTAATTTCTTGTTGCTGACCTAAAACGATCTGGGGATAGACCGTTTTTGACACTTACTTCGTAAGTTTTATTTCCCAATTATAAAGGTTCCCCGAACCTTTATAACTCACCCCCGCATGGTTCAAAAGGTTTGGGGAACCTTTTGAGGTTGGAAATGAAGTCAAGCGCAGCTTGATGTCAAAAGGGTTGTAAAAGCTGATTTATCGGCGTATTGAAACCCACTCAACTACTGCGTCTTGTAAATAGTAACTATATAAACAGAGAAACTGGGATACTTTTGTCTCAGCCTCAGAAAGAGATGTGTTATGCGAATTCATTTTATCGTTCACGAAGCCTTTGAAGCACCAGGTGTTTATTATGATTGGGCTATTAAACGTGGTCATGATGTGACAATGACAAAGCTTTATCAAGGTAAAAAATTGCCAAAAGACAGTTCTGGTATCGACCTACTAATTGTTATGGGGGGACCCACAAAGCCCACGAACAACAGTAGCAGAATGTCCTCGTTTTGATGCACAGGCTGAAATCTCGCTTATCAAAGAAGCTATTTCACAAGATAAACGAGTTCTTGGTATTTGTTTAGGAGCTCAATTGCTGGGTGAAGCCTACGGAGCATCTGTTGAAAGAAGCCCAGAAAAAGAAATTGGAAATTATCCAATCACATTAACAGAAGTTGGTTTAGCAAATTGTAATCTTTCGCATATTGGAACATCTGCAATTGTTGGACACTGGCATGGCGATATGCCTGGTTTGACACCACAAGCCAAAATTCTTACAACTAGTCAAGGTTGCCCACGACAAATTGTCAAATACAGTGATAAACACTATGCTTTCCAATGCCATTTAGAGTTTTCAAAACCATTGATTGAAGCACTTTTGGCAGAAGAAGTTGATTATGATGAACAAGTTAAGACACACTCATACCTTCAAGCAGCAAACGAAATGCTAGCTTATGATTATTCAGAAATGAATCATATTTTAGAGCAATTTTTAGATGCTTTCACAAAATAAAAGATTTAACTCTAAAACTTACTGCTTACGCTTTAGTGCTACCCTCCTTTTGACTAGTCTAGTAGCAGGAGTAGGTGACATTTTACTTCATGACTTATTAGAATTGGTTGAATGGATGATTTTTGGCCATGGGGAAAGTACAGGCGCGCAACCTGTCGCAAACCTACAATTTATTATCATCTTATTAGCTGGTATTATTTCAGCGTTTATTTGGTTTGTTTTGCAAGATAAAAATCGTCAAATCATTTCAATCAAATCACAGCTAAAAGCTACTGATGACAGCAAACGTCCGATACTTTGGATACACTTGATACATATATTGGATGATTAGCAGAAATATAAAGAGTGCGATTTTAATTAATTATTAGGGGAGAAGGAGAATGTGTCCCGAAAACTTTTAGTTGGCTTGGACTGAACGAAGTGAGGGAAAGGCTACTAAAACGTCGAGGGGCAATGGGAGCGAAGTGCACACTTATCTTTTGAACTTTTATTTTGTATAGGACATTAAAGTATACTTATTTGTCCTATGATAGAATTTGTAGTACAATAGATTTAGTATATAGGTCATATAAGTTGGGCATAATAATGTATTGTAATAACTAGAAATGAGGGAATGAATGAAAGTCAAATTTGGAAAATTATTTGGATGGATTGTCTTAGATATATTTGTGGTTGGAGTAGTTAAAGAACTTTTTTTTAATGAGGACTTCTTCGATTTACTTCCTTCTCTTGACGTTATTATTACCTATAATTTTACTCATTTTTCCTTTTTAGGATTGATTGAGGGAGTGCTAGCGATTGTTTTTCCAATCTGGTTATTTTTACAGGCAGTTAGTTTTATTATTCTCAGTTGGCTACAATTAAAAAGTTGTTTTCAGAAAAGAGCAGATGATAAATGACTAAAATTGGGTATGTACGTGTTAGTAGCAAAGAACAGAACTTAGTTCGGCAATTACAAGCGTTATAAGGAAGTTTCTAAGGTCTTTTCAGACAAATTAAGCGGTCAATCGGTAGAACGTCCACAATTACAAGCTATGCTTAACTATATTCGTGAAGGGGATATTGTTGTTACTGAATTAGATCGATTAGGATAGGGACAGAATAATTTTTTCTTCAAGAGGCTTCAGTCGGAGCTGGTTCGCCTATTGGTAAAGAAGGTGCGCCACGAGAACTGGGAGTTTTAGGGGCAGGTCGTATTTCTGACCGAATGACATTGACCTTAAAAGACCGAAGGCTTGCTATTGTTTGTGGGGCGTCAGCAGGGTTGGCAGCTGTTTATCAAGTACCGATTGCCAGTATCTTTTTTGCTTTTGAAACACTTGGATTAGGGCTGTCATTTTTGAACCTTATTTCAGTCTCAAGCACAGCGATTCTAGCTAGTCTTATTGCGGGAACGGTTATTTCAGACACACCACTTTATCATTCAGGACAAGTCGTGCTCGTTGCTAAAACATGCGGTCTTACAATCCTTCTAGCCATTCTTATCACCCCCTTAGCGCAGCTCTTTCGCCACCTCACTCAAAAGGCTCAAGCCAGCAAAGTGACAACTAAAAGCATTTTGTGGAAACTCCCCTTAACTTTTTTGCTTCTCGCAAGCTGTTCTCTTTATTTTCCAGAGATTTTGGGAAATGGCGGAGCTTTGGCACAAGCTGTTTTTGATGGAATTTTGATGGGATGGGTGTGTGGTATGGCTTAGCTTGTGTGGTTATTAAAGCCGTACTTGTTTTGCTGACGCTGAAAAATGGTGCCTACGGAGGCACTCTGACACCGTCATTTTCAATAGGTGCTGTCCTAGGATTCTTGGTGGCAGTACTGTGTCAATTGGTAGTTCCAGAATTATCACTAACTTCGGCTATGTTAATTGGCTCAAGTATCTTTTTAGCCATTACCATGAACGCTCCGTTAACAGCTGTTGGCTTGGTTATGTCGTTTACGGGACAATCTCTCAAAGCTCTTCCAATTTTGCTTCTTGCAGTCATCGTAGCCTTTGCTACAAAAACTATTATTGAACACATTGAAAGGAAATATTATGTCAATCCATATCGAAGCCAAACAAGGCGAAATCGCAGATAAAATTTTACTTCCAGGAGACCCACTCCGTGCTAAATTTATCGCAGAAAACTTTTTAGAAGGTGCCATATGTTTTAACAATGTCCGTGGTATGCTTGGTTTTACAGGGACTTATAAAGGTGAACGTGTCAGCGTTATGGGAACTGGTATGGGAATGCCATCCATCTCTATCTACGCAACTGAATTAATCCAATCTTACGGCGTTAAAAAATTAATCCGTGCCGGAACAGCTGGCTCACTTAATAAAGATGTTCACGTTCGCGAACTTGTTTTGGCACAAGCAGCAGCAACATCAAGCATGATTAAAAATGAATGGCCACAATATGATTTTCCACAAATTGCTGATTTCACCTTGCTTGACAAAGCCTACCATATTACGCAAGACCTTGGAATGACAACTCACGTTGGCAGCGTGTTATCTGTTGACGCTTTTTATTCAGATTTTGCTGAAAATAATGTCAAACTCGGGCAACTTGGTGTGAAAGCTGTTGAGATGGAAGCCGCTGCACTTTACTATCTCGCAGCAAAACACGGCGTTCAAGCACTCGGCATCATGACGATTTCTGATAGCCTTATTGCTGACGAAGACACAACCGCTCAAGAACGCCAAACAACTTTCACAGACATGATGAAAGTCGGTCTTGAAACTCTTATTGCAGATTAATGCAAGAAATATATGAAACAATAGACATCCTTTTAGATGTCTATGCTTATAATCACGCTTGGAAAATAGCAGAGCAGCACAGTGATTTTCCAGCGCAAAGCCGTTATCTTTTAGAAATGTTAAAAGAGCGTAGGGAACTTAACGTTGACTTTGCTTTTTCACATGCAGCAGAAAATCAAGTAATTTTAGCCAATTATGGCGTTTCACTCATTACCAATGCGTATGAGGAAGAACAATTAGCAAATTATATTATGGATTTGGAAGCTAAGGTGAAAAATGGCAATATCATTGATTTTGTCCGCTCTGTTAGTCCAATTCTGTATAGGCTCTTTCAACGTCTTGCCAAACGCGAAATTCCAAATTTGGAAAACTATATCCACGATGCTAAAAACGACCAGTATGATACTTGGCTGTTTACAAAAATGAAGCAGAGCGACTATGCTATTTTTCATAGGTACCTTGAGATTCGTCGTGATGGCAAAGTGACTTCAAAAGCTTTGGCAGAACTCCTACAATACGGACAATTTCCTCAGGAGATTAAACAGTTAATCAGCGAACTTCGTAATTTTGAAAAATCCGTTCGGAATCCCCTAGCCCACCTCATCAAGCCTTTTGACGAAGAAGAACTACACCGAACAACAAATTTCTCATCCCAAGCCTTTCTAGATAAAATCATTGCCCTTGCTACCTATGCAGGTGTCAAATATAACAAAGAAAAATTCTATTTCGACCAAGTTAATGACATTATCAAAAGTGAGTTGAAGAGAAATGGATAGAACATAAAAAACTCTTTGACTCTGTCCAAGAGTTTTTAGTTATCAAATTGTACTTCTTTAAGTAGATAATCGATAAATCGTTCGCCCATTTTTGAAAGGTTAGCTTTTTCGTGGCGAATATAGACAATGTCAATCATATCCCCAACATCAAGCGGAATAGAAACAATATTATCACCATTTAGATTGCTATTTAAAATACCTGTAGCGATTGTATAACCGTCGAGTCCAATCAAGAGATTGAAAAGTGTCGCGCGGTCACTAACGACAATCGATTTCTTGTGGGGAATTTGTGAAAAAATTTCTTCAGAGAAATAGAAGGAATTATGAATCCCTTGATCGTAGCTAAGGTAAGGAAATTCTTCCAAATCTTCCATCGTTACCAGTTTTTTGCTTGCAAGAGGATTGTTTTTGCTGACAAGGATATGCGGACGCGTTCTAAAAAGACTCGTATAGGTCAGATGATTGTCGTCGAACATTTTGGTCAAAACATCGTGGTTATAACTATTCAAAAATAAAACGCCGATTTCTGAACGGAAATTCTTAACATCATCAATAATTTCATATGTTCGTGTTTCGCGAAGGAAAAGCTCATAACGTGACATATCTGTTCCTTCTAAAAGTGAAACAAAAGCATTGACAACGAAAGCATAGTGCTGTGAAGACACACTAAAAAGTTCTCGGTTTGTATTTTTGCTCTTATAACGTTCCTCTAAAAGAGCCGTTTGTTCTAAAATTTGGCGAGCATAAGAAAGAAACTCAACACCATCCTTAGTCAAGGTAATGCCTTTTGGGTTACGGATAAAAATCTCAATCCCCATTTCACGCTCCAAATCGCGTACAGCATTTGAAAGGCTTGGTTGAGTGATAAAAAGCTGCTTAGCAGCCTCGTTCATGCTCCCTGTTTCTACTATTTTAACGATATAGTGTAATTGTTGTATTCTCATAAACTTAGTTTAGCCTAAAAATGATTTTCCCGCAAGTAGGTACCAGTCTTTTATAAAGAAAACGATTAAAAAACGAACATTAGTCGTTTTGTAACATCATTACAAAATGGGGGTAAAAATACAACATTTTGATTATTAATTTCTTTTCTTTAACAAAGCGCCTATATTGTTTGAAACAAAGCAATGAAACCGTTTGTAAACATCTAGTTTTATAATAATACCGAATTGCAAAAGCATGACAAAAGTGTTAAAATGGGAACGTTAGTAATCCTTATAGAGAGTGGAGATTTATAATGCCTACACATTCACGTCATCAAAGACAGCATAAAAATTCCCGTTCATATTCCCGTCTTGATACTAAGACGATAGTGAATAGTATTTTGCTAGTCTTGTATGCTTTACTGGCAGGAATTGCGACTTTTCTGATGTATTCGCATAACATTCTTGCTTTCCGACACTTCAACATTATTTATACTGCTTTGTTAGTGGTTGTTCTTGTCGTATCGTTGGTATTGATAATTCAGAAAAAAGGTAAATTAGTTGTTACTGTCCTTTTGGTCATTTTCTCGATTGTCACAGCTGCTTCGCTTTTTGCATTTAAATCATTAATTGATGTAGCAGGCAATCTGAATAAATCAGCCTCATATTCAGAAATTGAGATGAGCGTTGTGGTGCCAGCAGATAGCTCGATTTCAGATGTGATAGAATTATCAAGCGTTCAAGCACCGACTAATGCTGACGGCAGCAACATTGATGCCTTAATCTCACAAATCAAATCTGATAAAGGTGTTGATTTAGCAACAGAAACAGTAGCTTCTTATCAAGCCGCCTATGAAAATTTGATTAATGGTTCAAGTCAAGCAATGGTTTTGAACAGTGCTTATTCAAGCTTGCTTGAGCTATCATATGATGATTACGAATCAAACTTGAAAACAATTTATACTTATAAAATTAAGAAGAGTGCTTCAAGCGAAGCAAAATCATCTGATGCTAATGTCTTTAACATTTATATCAGTGGTATTGATACCTATGGTTCTATTTCAACCGTTTCACGCTCAGATGTTAATATCATCTTGACTGTTAATATGAATACACACAAGATTTTGATGACAACAACACCACGTGACTCATATGTTCAAATTCCAGACGGCGGTGCAGATCAATACGATAAACTGACACACGCTGGTATCTATGGTGTTGAAACATCCGAAAAGACACTAGAAAATCTTTATGGTATTGATATTGATTACTATGCTCGTATCAATTTTACATCATTTATGAATTTGATTGATGCCATTGGTGGCGTAACAGTCTATAATGATCAAGCCTTCACAGCATATGCTAATAGTAACTATTCATTTGAGGTTGGGAATGTTAACTTAAGCTCAGGTGAAGAAGCGCTTGCTTTTGTTCGTGAACGCTATAGTCTTGATAATGGCGACTACGATCGTGGTAATAATCAAATCAAAGTTATTCAAGCTATTGTTAATAAATTAACATCGTTAAGTTCAATTTCAAATTACTCAACAATTATTTCTACCTTGCAGGATTCTATTCAAACCGATATGTCATTAGATACAATGATGAGCCTTGCTAATGTTCAGCTTGATTCAGGTAAGAAATTTACAATTACATCACAAGAAGTAACTGGTACAGGTTCAACAGGAGAATTAACTTCTTATGCCATGCCAACTGCAAGTCTTTATATGATTCAGTTGGATGATTCTAGTGTAGCAAGTGCATCACAAGCCATTAAAGATGTTATGGAAGGTAAGTAGATGATTGATATTCATTCTCATATTGTTTTTGATGTAGATGACGGACCATCTACTATTGAAGAAAGTTTAGCTTTGATTGGTGAAAGTTATCGTCAGGGCGTGCGTACGATTGTCTCAACGTCACATCGTCGTAAAGGAATGTTTGAAACACCAGAAGATAAGATTTTTGCTAATTTCAGCCAAGTTAAAGAAGCTGCCGAAGTTAAATATGAAGGATTAGAAATCTTATACGGTGGCGAACTCTATTATAGTAGTGATATTTTAGAAAGACTGGAACAACGCCAAGTTCCAAGAATGAACGACACACGTTTTGCATTGATTGAATTTAGTATGACCACAGCATGGAAAGACATCCATACAGCACTTAGCAATGTACTTATGCTTGGAATTACACCAGTTGTTGCTCATATCGAACGTTATAATGTGCTTGAGTTTAATGAAGAACGTGTTAAAGAATTGATTAACATGGGATGTTATACGCAAATCAATAGCTCACATGTTCTCAAACCAAAATTGTTGGGTGATAAATACCGTCAGTTCAAAAAAAGAGCACGTTATTTCTTGGAAAAAAATCTTGTTCATTGTGTCGCAAGTGACATGCATAATCTCGGACCAAGACCGCCATTCATGGACGAAGCTAGAGAAATCATCACGAAAGATTTTGGCACTAAGCGAGCTTACGCTCTTTTTGAGGGCAATCCTCAAACCTTATTAGAAAATAAAGATTTATAGGAGTTAATATGAATTCAAATGATAATGCAAGTATCGAGATTGATGTACTCTACTTGCTAAGAAAACTTTGGAGTAGAAAATTTTTCATTATTTTCATTGCTCTAGTTGTTGGGACAGTAGCTTTGCTTGGTAGTGTTTTCTTCCTCAAACCTAAGTACACATCAACAACTCGTATTTATGTTGTTAGCAAAACTGCTGATAATATTACCAGTCAAGATTTACAAGCTGGTTCTTATCTTGTTAACGATTACAAAGAAGTGATTACGTCAAGTGAGGTGTTATCTTCTGTCATTGATCAACAAAAATTGGCTCTTTCAACCAGTGAGTTGTCAGATATGATTACAGTTGATATCCCAACAGATACACGTGTCATTTCAATTTCTGTGGAAGATACGGATGCCCAAGAAGCCGCCGATATTGCTAATGCTGTCCGTGAAATTGCTGCTGAAAAGATTAAAGCTGTTACGAAAGTAGATGACGTGACAACCTTGGAAGCTGCAACTACGCCTAAACACCCTTCATCTCCTAACGTTAAGAAAAATCTTGCTTTAGGGATACTTATTGGTGGGGCTCTAGCTGTTATTGCTATTTTTGTAGTTGAAGTGCTTGATGATCGTGTTCGTCGTCCAGAAGATGTCGAAGAAGTGCTTGGTATGACTCTTCTAGGAGTCGTACCAGATATTGATAAAATGTAAGGAGAAAGATTGTAATGCCACAATTAGAATTAGTGAGAGCTAAAACTCAAATGATTAAATCTATGGAAGAATATTACAATTCTATCCGTATCAATATTCAATTTAGTGGACGTGATTTAAAAGTAATTACGTTAACTTCGGCTCAACCTGGCGAAGGAAAATCAACAACGTCTGTTAACCTTGCAATTTCTTTTGCGCATACAGGTTTCCGTACACTTTTGATTGATGCGGATACACGTAATTCAGTCATGTCAGGAACGTTTAAATCTAATGAACGTTATCAGGGGTTGACAAGTTTCTTGTCTGGAAATGCAGAGTTGTCAGATGTTATTTGTGACACAAGTATTGATAATTTAATGATTATTCCTGCTGGACAAGTCTCACCAAATCCAACATCATTGATTCAAAACGATAATTTTAAGGCAATGATTGAAACCGTGCGTGGTCTTTACGATTATGTGATTATTGATACACCTCCTCTTGGCTTGGTTATTGATGCAGCTATCTTAGCGCATTACTCAGATGCTAGTCTAGTTGTGGCAAAAGCAGGAGCTGATAAACGCCGTACCATTACGAAAGTAAAAGAACAACTAGAACAAAGTGGCTCTATTTTCCTTGGTGTTATTTTAAATAAATATGATATCCACTCGGATAATTACGGTTCATATGGTAGTTATGGTGACTATGGAAATTATGGCAAAAAATCGGGGGGGGGGCGGAGAGTAACGGATATTTTACCCCAGAGTAGGAGATAGTGGAGTGTATGAATAGTTTAAGTAGAAAAGAAAAGTCTATTATTTTAATAACGATTGATTTGTTGCTGTTGTTTATTGCCATGTTTGTCACAATGTATTTTATGCAAGCTTTTGCGAGTATTAACTCAAATCAATTGCTTACATCCTATCTTGTCGTGGCAATTGATTATCTAGTGATAGCTAGTTGGTTTAAAATCTTTTCGATTTTGAATCGCTTTACCGACTATCGCGTCTTGTTTTATCTAATGATATCTCTTGCCATTTCTTATTCCTTATTGGCAGTCGTTGTGACAATAGTCTATCCTGAAGGCAGTTATAGTTATCGTTTTGTGCTCCTTTCTTTCTTATTTTCCACTTTTCTTTTGATAGCTCCAAGACTTTTATGGCGTGAGCTAAATAATAGTCATAGCCGAAAAAAAGAGTGCTCACGGATTAGAACCTTGGTCGTAGGTGCTGGAGAGGGTGGTTCTATTTTTGCAAACACGATTTTGAATTCTCATTCAGACATCGAGATTGTTGGTTTTGTGGATGATGACGTGAACAAATATAAAACCTATTTGCATGGTATCAAGGTGCTAGGCGATTGCAAAGCTATTCCAACTATCGTTTCTCAATATGCTATCGAACAAGTGACCATTGCGATTCCTTCTTTAGCAGGAAAAGAACGTGAAGAAATCATCAAGATTTGTAATGATTGTGGTGTCCGTGTAAATAGCATGCCCAATATAGAAGATGTGATTATCGGCAAGGTTTCTACTTGGAATTTACGTGAGATTGACATTGCAGACCTCTTGGGACGAAAAGAAGTTGAGTTAGATCGGACCGATTTGGGAGAATTTTTCCGAGAAAAGATTGTTCTCGTGACTGGAGCAGGTGGTTCGATTGGCTCAGAGATTTGTCGTCAAGTGTCACGTTTAAACCCTAAAAAATTGCTACTCTTAGGGCATGGTGAAAATTCGATTTACTTGATTCATCGAGAACTTTTGCAAAAGTACGGTCAGAAAATCGAGATTGTTCCCATTATTGCAGATATTCAAGACCGAGAGTTGATGTTTGACGTGATGAAAGCCTATCGTCCCAACTACGTCTATCATGCTGCAGCACACAAGCATGTGCCCTTGATGGAGTATAATCCAAAAGAGGCTGTCAAAAATAATATTTTTGGCACAAAAAATGTCGCTGAGGCAGCGCTTGCAGCAGTGGTTGAGAGATTTGTCATGATTTCGACAGATAAGGCTGTCAATCCAACCAACGTGATGGGAGCTACCAAGCGAGTGGCAGAGATGATTGTGACGGGACTCAATGGCAAAGGCAAGACAAAATTTGTCGTTGTTCGTTTTGGCAATGTCCTAGGTAGTCGTGGTTCAGTTGTCCCTGTCTTTAAAGAGCAGGTGGCTAAGGGTGGACCACTAACCATTACGGATTTTCGTATGACACGTTACTTCATGACGATACCAGAGGCAAGTCGACTCGTTATCCAAGCAGGCTATCGAGCAAAAGGTGGCGAAGTCTTTGTTCTTGATATGGGCAATCCTGTCAAGATTGTCGATTTGGCAGGAAAAATCATTATGCTAAGTGGTCATACCGTGGAAGAGATTGGGATTGTCGAGTCTGGCATTCGTCCGGGAGAAAAACTCCACGAAGAACTCTTGTCATCAGATGAACGTGTCAGCGAGCAAATCCATGAAAAGATTTTTGTCGGAAAAGTCATCCCAAAATCTGCAGCAGAAGTTGACAACTTCATCAAAACACTACTAGATACAGACAACAAAGCTTTGAAAGATAAGCTCATTGCATTTGCAAAGCAGGGATAATAGGAGAGATATGTTAGAAAGTGATTTTTTAGATACTATCGAAGTGCAGGAAACACGAAAATATTTGGAAAAGAAAAAGGTATCCTTGTTTTTTAAACGGATGTTTGATTTAATTTTTTCCATTTTACTGTTGCTTTTCTTGCTACCTATTTTTGTCCTGTTAGCGATTGGCATCAAGTTAGAAGACGGCGGGTCAGTTTTCTATCGGCAAGATCGTGTAACGAAAAATGGACGCCTGTTTAAGATTCTCAAGTTTCGCACCATGGTGGTCAATGCTGATAAAATCGGTACTCTCGTCACTGTTCAAAAAGATAATCGCATTACCAAAATTGGTTCAAGAATACGAAAATATCGCCTTGATGAATTGCCTCAGTTACTAAATATCGTCATCGGTGATATGAGTTTTGTCGGCACACGACCAGAGGTTGTTAAGTATGTCAAAGCCTATACAAACGAGATGAAGACAACCTTGCTTTTGCCGGCAGGCGTGACTTCTCTTTCCAGTATTGAGTTTAAGGATGAAGACACTATTATTGAAAAATATACGAAACTGGGAGAAGATGTTGATGATATTTACATTCATCGCATACTTCCCCAAAAAATGATTTCAAATATTGCCTATATTCATCACTTTAATTTTCTATCAGACATTAAAATTATGCTGTTGACCATTATCAAAGTAGTAAAATAATGAGGACACATATGACAAAGAAAATGAATATTCCCTTTTCACCACCAGATATTTCAGAAGAAGAAATTGCAGAGGTGGCAGATACCTTACGTTCTGGTTGGATTACCACCGGTCCGAAAACAAAGGAACTAGAATCCTTGTTATCCACCTACACCAATACCTCAAAAACGGTCTGCCTAAACTCGGCGACAGCAGGTTTGGAATTGGTTCTTCGACTGCTTGGTGTGGAGGCTGGTGATGAAGTTATTGTTCCAGCTATGACCTATACGGCATCTTGTAGTGTGATTGAGCATGTCGGAGCTACTCCTGTCATTGTTGATATTCAGAGCGATAGTCACGAGATGGACTATGATCAGGTGGCACAAGCTATCACGGAGCGAACAAAGGTGATTATTCCCGTCGAGTTGGCTGGTATCCCTTGCGACCATGATAGGATAAGAGAAGTTGTTGACAGTAAAAAAACACTCTTTACACCAAAAACTCCCCTACAAAGGGCATTTGGTCGTATCGTTATCTTATCTGACGGTGCTCATGCTTTGGGTGCAAGCTACAAGGGTGAGATGATTGGCAATGTCGCAGACTTTACCGTATTTTCTTTTCACGCTGTGAAAAACTTTACAACGGCAGAAGGTGGCTCGGTAACTTGGAAAGACCATGCCGGCATTGATAATGATGACTTGTATCGTCAATTTCAAATCCTTTCCTTACATGGTCAGACAAAAGACGCTCTTGAAAAAACAAAATTGGGTTCATGGGAGTATGATATTGTCATCCCTGGCTACAAGTGCAATATGACGGACATCATGGCTTCTATCGGCTTAGTTCAGTACAAACGCTATCCTGATTTATTAAGACGACGCAGAGAGATAGTTAGTCGTTATAATGAGGGATTTGAAGGCACGACAGTCATCCCTTTACAACACGTGAGTGACAGCTATGAGTCTTCTATGCACCTGTATATCGTTCATATAGATGGCATTAAGAAAGAGCAACGCAATGCTATTATCGAAAAAATGGCAGAGGCTGGAATTGCCTGCAATGTTCATTATAAACCACTCCCTCTCTTAACTGCTTATGCTAATATGGGCTTTAAAATAGAAGATTATCCCAACGCCCAAAACTATTTTGAAAATACCATGACACTCCCCCTTCATACAAAATTGAGCGATGAAGAAGTGGACTATGTGATAGAAACGCTAAAAGGTATCATAGCCGATATTCGCTGACACCATACGAACAACTGTAGGATTTGGTTAATAAAGAGTTGAAGAACGGAGATAGATGTGACTAAACAAATAGACGGTCTTGTTTCGGTGATTATGCCGTCGTGGAATACTGCTGACTATATCGCAGAATCCATTGAATCAGTCATCAATCAGACCTATCAAAACTGGGAATTGATTATCGTTGATGATTGTTCGACTGATACGACAGATGAGATAGTCAACCACTTTAAAGACGATAGGATACGTTATTTCAAAAATAGTATCAATAGTGGTGCAGCCATCACACGAAATAAGGCTTTGCAACATTCTAGAGGAGAGTGGATAGCCTTTCTTGATTCGGACGATCTCTGGCATCCAGAAAAGCTAGAAAAACAGATTCACTTTATGGAGAAAAATGGGTATAGCTTTTCCTACCATAATTTTGAAAAAATTGATGAAGACAGTCAAGATTTGGGAGTTACGGTCACAGGTCCAAGTCTTGTGACGAAGAAGATGATGTACCATTATGGTTATCCAGGTTGCTTGACTTTTATGTACAACGCCAAGGTGATGGGCTTGGTACAAATTAATGACATCAAGAAGAACAACGACTATGCTATTTTGTTAAAGCTGTGTAAAAAAGCAGATTGTAATCTACTTGATGAAAACCTAGCCTATTATCGTATTAGAAAAAAATCCATTTCCCATGACAAGCTGTACAAAAAATTAAAAAGTCACTATGATTTGTTTCATATCTGTGATAAACAAACACCCCTTACTTCCTTTTACTTGGCTTGTATGAACATGATTTACGGTCTTCATAAAAAATACAAATATGAAATAAGGAATCAATGAAGAATATGAAAATCTGTTTTTTAGCACCTGCGAATAATTATCATACGAAAAAATGGTGTAAATGGTTTGCCGAAAAAGGGCATGATGTCCATGTTATATCTTTTATTGATGATACGATTGAAAATGTCACCATTCACTTTATTGATAGTGGGGCATCTGTCAACTCATCTGATTCACGAAAACTAGCTTATTTATTAAAAGCAGGTAAGGTTAAAAAGATTATTAAACAGCTAAAACCCGATATTGTCAACGCTCACTATGTTTCGAGTTACGGGGCAGTCGCTGCTCTGTCAGGTATCAAGTCCTATGTCTTATCCATGTGGGGTTCTGATGTCTATGATTTTCCTACCAAGAGCTTTTTACATAAATTTTTGGTTAAATTCAGTCTGAGTAGGGCAACTTATCTTTTTTCTACCAGTCAAGCGATGGCAGATGAGGCTGGAAAGTATACGAATAAAGACATCACCATCACACCTTTTGGTGTGGATATGACTCTTTTTTCGCCAAAGAGACAAGAAAATAGTACCTATTTTACAGTTGGTACGATTAAATCACTGACACCTAAGTATGGTATTGATACTTTGCTTAGAGCTGTTTCTCGAGTGGTGCAACAAAGACCGGACATCCCTCTTCGATTGAAAATAGGTGGTAAGGGAGAGTACGAAAAAGACTATAAACGACTAGCTCAAGAGTTGGGCATTGAGCCGATTACCAAGTGGCTTGGTTTCATTTCACAAGAGAGAGTGGCAAAAGAATGGAATACTATGGATATTGCGGTTATCCCCTCGGAGTCGGAGTCGTTCGGCGTTTCGGCTGTAGAATCGTCTGCTTGTGCTTGTCCAGTGATTGTGACGGATATACCCGGTCTCAAAGAAACCACAATACCAAATAAAACTAGCCTTGTCATCCCTATCGGAGATGATGAACAATTAGCAGAAAAAATCATCTATCTCTACAATCATCCAGAGCTAAGATTAGAGTTGGGAACAGCAGGAAGAAAGTTTGTAGAAGAACAATTTGAAATCGACAAGTGTTTTAAATTGATTGAGAAGAAATTTAAGGAAATTTGTAGGATTAACAGTCAATGATATATATTACTTTAGTAGCCAGTTTACCGATTATGGCTTATCTTTGCTTCTCCAAAAACGGTATACTGGTTCTTGATAGAAAACAAGGCTTGTATAGTGAAAATCATAGCTATCTCATGCTATTTTTTATACTATGTGCTATTCTTATTGCCTTTCGGTCTAATCTAGTGGGTGTTGATACCATCCACTACTCAAAACATTTTGATACCGTATCAACCTTGTCGTTTTCTGAGATTAGAGATTACGCCAATAGATATGCTATCGAAATTGGCTACATTTTCCTGATGAAATTGTCATCACTTATCATTGACAATTACTATTTCTTTCAACTGATAATTGCTAGCCTTTATAGCCTACTGATGTATCGTTTTTTTAGTAAAAATACCGATAATCAATTATTTGTTAGTGTTCTATTTTTAGGATTGGGGCTTTTACTCTATAGTTTTAATATACAGAGACAGATGTTAGCTGTTGCCATTGTATTAGAATCTTGGAATGCTTTCACAGACAAGAAATATTATCGGACAGTGTTCTGGCTTATCCTTGCAAGCTTCTTTCATTCAACGGCAGTCATTTTCCTTTTGGTATTGCTATTATACTATTTCCGAGAAAGTAAACTGTTTTTAATTCTATCTTCCATCGTTATCCTCTTTGTTGTTATCCGTTTTGACTTTATCATTAATCTTTTGAGCCACAATATTTCCAAATATGCCAATTATTTTAAAAATATTAAGGTCATCCAATCAGCTGGTGGGGTGAAATTTATATGGGGGGGGATAGTGCTCCTTGCCTTGTTAACTATATTTAGGAAAATATTCCTACAAAAAAAGGAATTGTCAAATCTTCCTACTTATGCCATCCTGTCTCTTGGATATGTCGTAGCCAACATCTTAGGCTTACGTTTTAACTACTTTGAAAGACTCGGTTTGTATTGCTTGCCGTTTGTTGCCGTTTTTTTGGAAAAATTTGGTACAAGTCTAGAAGATAAGACCACGAGAAGCATCTACTATTTCTTGACCTACCTATTTTTCATCATTTATTTTCTGATGAGTGCTATGGGTTCTGAACAATACAATTATCATTTTTATTTTTAGGAGATATTGAGTGGAAGAATTAATATCAATCGTCATACCAGTCTATAATGTCGAACTCTACCTATCAGAGTGTTTGAGTTCTGTAAAGGAACAGACTTACACCAATTTAGATATCATTATCGTCAACGATGGTTCGACAGATAATTCCCTTGAAATCTGTCAAGAGTTTAAAAAACAAGACTCAAGAGTAACGATTGTCAGTCAAAAAAACGCTGGACTATCGGCAGCTCGGAATGCAGGAATTGAAATAGCAAAAGGACGCTACATTACTTTTTTGGATAGCGATGATTTTATATCAAGTGACTATATAGCTTATCTCTATACCATGCTTACAGAAACTGATTCCGATATAGCCGTTTGTCAGCGTGAAGAAGTAGATGAAAATAGTCAAAAAATAGACCAGAAAACAAGAAAGAGTGCTCCGATGAAAGTCATCTCAGGTGGTGAAAACTTGATGAAGACTTTCCTATCTGAAAACGATATTGACACAGTTGCTTGGGGAAAATTGTATGCTACCACATTGTTTTCCGATGTCCGTTATCCTGTCGGAAAATTCCATGAAGATGTCTATACCACTTACCAACTAATCGCCAAATCGAAAAAGTTAGTGGTTGGCTTTGAAAGAAATTATTTTTATCGCAATAGACAGCAAAGTATATCAAGGTCATTGTTTTCGCTCAAACACTTGGACGCGATTGAGGCAGCCAAAGAACGTGCAGAGTTTATCTCAAAAAATTACCCTAGCCTTCTTTCGATTGCCAATGCGTCTATTATCTATGCGACCAACATGTGCGTCCTTCGGATCGCTGAGTCGTCTCAATTAGTGATAAGCAATGTTGATGACATGTTGCATGATTTTCAATGCAATTATAGAACGTACGAAAAAGATTTTTTACGGTCAAACAGTAGCCTACAAGCAAAAGCATTTTCTTTAATTGCCTTTTGCAATGTGAAATTAGCTATCAAATTATGGAATATGATAAAAAAGGGGTAAGGATTATTGAATATTTTACAAAAAACGAAATCGTATCTACAAGAACGTATCAATCTTCAAAATAGAAAACGATTGCGTCATGATTCTCCCATTCTTGTGTCTAGTAATTGTACGGGAGGCTTTCTTTATCATTGGTTAGGACTTCGTTTTATGAGTCCATTTATTAATTTGTACCTGACCCCTGCTGACTTTGTATTGATGTGTGAGAACTTTAATGATTTTTTAAATTCTCCTCTACAAAAAGATGAAAGTGAATCGGATTATCCCATCGGAGTAGGTTACTTAGGTATCAAAGTTCATTTTATGCATTACGCTACTTTTGAAGAAGCTATAACTAGCTGGGAAAAAAGACTGAAAAGAATGGAACGAGAAAGTCTGGGAAATGGACGTTACCAATACAAAACAGAAAAAATTGGTTTTATCTTTTCAAACTGGGACGGAAACGAAGAACTTTTAGAGAGATTTGATAAATTGCCATTTAAAAAAGTTGTTTTTACAGACAAACATGTTGACTATTCATCTGCTGTCTATTTACGTGGTTATGAGAGAAAGAAAGGCAATGTTTATGCAACGAAAAATATATTTGGAAAAAGATATATAGACCAGTTTGACTATGTTGAATTTATCAATTCGCTTACAGAAATTACTACCTGAAAGGCATATATGAAATTCATAAATAAACTGTACAACAGAATCTTCTTTTTAGTGACGATTATTATCAAAAATGCGTTCATTTTTAGAATGTATAGGAAGAAAATTATTTTGTTAGTCACTCCAAACCATGGCAATTTAGGAGATCAGGCTATCTCGATTGCTGAAATAGACTACTTGAAGAAAAATTATCATTTTCCTATTGTGGAAATTTCTGATGTATTATATGACTTTTATCGGAAAAAATTGACTAAGAAAGTATCACCACAAGACATTATTATTTTACATGGTGGAGGAAATGTCGGAATAGAATACAAGATTTTAGAAGAACAACGCAGAGAAATCATCTGTTCTTTTCCACTTAATCAAATCATCCTTTTCCCACAGACGATTGATTTTGGAGATAGTGATGAGGGGAAGATTGAATTTGAAAAGAGTCGTCAAATTTACAGTTCTCATGAGAACTTGACTATCCTTGCAAGAGAAGAAAAGTCTTATCAGATTTTTAAGAAGTACTTTTCAGATAAAACTTATTATGTTCCTGATATTGTCTTGACGATGAAACCAAAGACGCATCATTCAGGAAAATATGCTCTGACGTGTTTTAGAAAAGACGTCGAAAAAACATTGACACCCTCTGATGAAGAGTATTTATTTGATATTATCAGCAAGCGAGGGTTTGAGCTGATTAAATCAGATACTTATGTAGAAAGGTCAATCTATCCACATAATAGACAAAAAATCGTTGCAAATTTATTTGGCAAGTATCAAGGAGCAAAATTTGTTGTCACGGACAGACTGCATGGTATGATTTTTGCTTATCTGAATGGGACTACTTGTATCGTCTTTAATAACTACAACGGTAAAGTGGAAGGGGTGTACAAGAGCTGGTTGAAAAAAAGTAAAAACATACTATTTCTAGACAACGTTGATAATTTTGAACAAGCCCTGACACAGTTACTGTCTTCAGTTGATGATTTTACAATCGAACAATTTGCAAATGAACAATTTGAATTTTTGAGAAAGATAATTGATAATGAGTAAACAAGGAAAGTATAAACAATTATTCAGCAATTCGATATTGTATTCAATCGGTAATTTTGGCTCTAGTGCTGTAAGTTTTTTACTGTTGCCTCTTTATACAAATGCTCTCACAACAGGTCAATATGGCTATATTGATATTATTCAAACTTTAATTGATTTACTATTACCCATTTTATCCTTAAATTTTGCAGACTCTATCTTACGCTATACATTAGGCGGTAAGCATAGCAATAAGAGTATTATGACTTCTGTTGCGATTGTTCCGTTTATGACGCTTCCCTTATTTTACCTTTGTCTTTTGTTGATAAGTCGTATGACTAATTTGCACATTAGTCCCGAGTTACTCACGTTTATCTTTTTTTTGAGAATCAATAATGACTATTTCAAGCAGTTTTCAAGAGGTATCAACAAAAATATTATTTTTGCATTAAATGATATTATCTATACTTTGGTTTTTGCACTGTTTAACCTACTATTTTTACTGTATTTGAAAATCGGAATAAGTGGTTATTTCTTTTCTATGGTAATAGCTCTTATTGTGTCCAATATGTTTTTGATTATTTTTAGTCGTATTTACGCTTACTTTGACTTTCAGTCATTTTCAAAAGACTATTTCAAAGAATCACTTTATTATAGCTTTCCTTTAATCCCCAATACGATTATGTGGTGGGTGATGAATGCAATAGATAGATATTTTATTCTCTTTTTCTTAGGTGTTGAGTCCAATGGTTTATATGGTATTGCTTATAAATTGCCTAGTATCGTATCTATCGTGACTACTATTTTTTCAAAAGCTTGGCAAATTTCTGCTATTAAAGAATATAACAAGGCTGATACAGAACAATTCTATAACCGTGTCTATAGTGTTCTTAACTCCATACTAGTTATTTTTGTGTCTTTGATGTTTTGTATCCTACCACTTTTCTTAAACCTATTTATTGGAAGTTCTTTTAGAGATGTAGTACACATTATTCCGTTTCTGTTTATTAGTGTGATTTTTTCTAGCCTATCTGGTTTTGTAGGGACAAACTATCTAGCAAGTATGAAGACAACAGGTGCTGTAAAGACGTCAATAGTAGGTGGAGTAGCCAATATCATAGGAAATCTCTTACTTATGCCGTTAATTGGTCTTTCAGGAGCTGCACTAAGTACAGCACTTTCTTTCTCTATCGTGTTGATTTATCGGATTTATGATACAAGAAAACTAATTCAGATACATATTACCAAAGTTGAGATTGTGAAATATTTTTTATTAACAATGCAAGCAACATTATTAACACTAAACACTAATTATTATATCTTTCAGATTATAATCTTCTTGTTTATCTTTCTTATCGAGATAAAACATTATAAAAAATTAACCCGTGGTTTTAGTTAATGTCATGTATCTGACCTTAACTAGTATCACGGGTTAAGTGTGTTGTTTAATCTCTTCTAAAAATATCGCGTGTGTAGACTTTTTCTTTGACATCGTCTAACTCAGCGTTGTAGCGGTTAGTGATAATGCTTTGGCTAAGTTTTTTAAATTGTTTAAGATTATTGACAACCTTTGAACCGAAGAAGGTGGTTCCGTTTTCTAGGGTTGGTTCGTAGATGATAACGCTAGCTCCTTTGGCTTTGATACGTTTCATGACCCCTTGGATAGAACTTTGCCGAAAGTTATCAGATTGGCTTTTCATCGTTAGACGATAAACACCGATAACAGTTTCTTTTTCATTTTGTGGGGAATAGTTGCCATTGTCTGAGTAAGCATAATAACCGGCTAATTTTAGGACTTGGTCGGCGATGAAATCTTTGCGTGTCCGGTTAGATTCGACAATGGCGCTCATCATGTTTTGAGGCACATCATTATAGTTAGCCAAAAGTTGCTTGGTATCTTTTGGTAGGCAGTAACCACCATAACCAAAGGAAGGGTTATTGTAGTGTGTACCGATTCGTGGATCCAAACCAATGCCATTAATGATCGCTTGGGTATCTAAGCCTTTTAGTTCAGCGTAGGTATCGAGTTCGTTGAAATAGGAGACACGCAGTGCAAGGTAGGTGTTAGCAAAGAGTTTCACAGCTTCAGCTTCAGTGAACCCCATAAATAGCGTGTCTATATCTTCTTTTTCAGCACCGTCTAAAAGCAGTTGTGCAAAAAGCTTAGCAGCTTTCGTGAGTTCTTCGTTATCTTTATCAGTAGATACGATGATACGACTAGGATAGAGATTATCATATAAGGCTTTTGATTCACGTAGAAATTCTGGGCTAAAGATAATGTTTTGGGTATGGTATTTGGCACGCACAAAATCCGTATAGCCGACTGGAATAGTTGATTTGATAACCATGATGGCATCTCTATTTACAGATAGCACTTGTTCGATAACAGATTCAACAGCACTTGTATCAAAGTAATTTTTTTCGCTATCATAGTTAGTAGGAGCGGCAATAATAACAAAGTCAGCGTCTTTATAGGCAGAATCGCCATCAATTGTTGCGACTAAGTCAAGGTCTTTTTCAGCTAGATATTTTTTAATATAATCATCTTGAATAGGTGATTTTTTATTATTAATAAGTTCAACTTTTTCAGGAATAATATCAACAGCAGTAACATGATTGTGTTGAGCGAGTAGTGTTGCAATTGACAATCCAACATAACCAGTACCTGCAACAGCAATATTGCATACATAGTCAAGTTTTTGAGCTTTTTCTTTCTTAACAGTAAATAACTCAGCAATATCAAAGCCAATAATATTTGCAAGTGCTTCAAGTTGAGCAATTGAAGGGACGTGTTCTGCTTGTTCAATTTTACTTAAAATAGAACGATTAATCCCACTCTCAGTAGCTAATGTTTCTTGTGATACTTTATTATCTTTACGATAATCTAAAATTAACTTAGCTAAAATAGCTGATGAAAATGATTTCATTTAAAAACCTCCATAAGTAGAATTATACTCTTTTTTGTTTCTTAAAACAACTAAAAATGCTATAAAACGAATGTTTTTATATATAAGGTTGTTAAAATCAACATTCAACTTTTTTATTTTATGTAAAAATATTAATGTGATACTACAATAGTATACATG
>ERZ1026894.448-NODE-448-length-30360-cov-3.591520_pt1 | contig 30360 bp, 25 predicted proteins | sample MGYA00380177_ERZ1026894 | MGnify/ENA primary metagenome ERZ1026894 (study PRJEB33269, sample SAMEA4719813) | human gut metagenome | biome: human-associated habitat; feature: organic feature; material: feces | place: Cameroon | collected 2013-10 ... | reverse complement strand
CGGAGAAGTCGTTCAAATCCCGCATCTACTTTGACCCGGCAGTCCGCAAAAACTGGCGCGACGGAGTGGAAAAACTTCTGACGCGCGTCAATCCCTACACGAAGACGCGTCTTGTCGACGACCCTGTTCTAGTCATGGCGGTTGCGTTCAACGAACAGGAGTTCGGGCTGTGGAACAAGGTCGACCCTGCGCTGATCCTTCCGAAATGGCAGGGCTTTCTGAAGGACAAATACGGGAAAATCGAAAATCTCAACGCCGCATGGAAACCTGCGGTTCCATTCAAAAGCTTTGAAGAAATCCGGACCTGGAAAGAGAACAGCGCCGACTTCTGGATCTTCCGTCTTCCGATGGAACGGGAGCTTGCGGGCTGGTTCAAAAAGCAGCTGCGCGAAATCGGGTTCAAAGGACCTGTTGCAAATCTGAACTGCGGCAAGAGCCAGATGTACAATCTGCTTCGCGACCAGTACGATTTCACGGCGATGAACCATTACCACGCGCATCCCTCGAATGTCCACATGCCGTATTCCTTCATCGACCAGAGCAGCACGATTGCGAAGAAAGCGTTGATATTCCGGAACATCGCCGGCACGCGTCAGCCGGGAAAACCGTTTGTTGTGACGGAACATCATATTGTCTTCTGGAACCGGTTCCGCTATGAACAGGGCTTTGTCATCGGCGGTTACTCCGCGTTCCAGGATTACGACGCGCTGACCATTCATGCGGCGCCGGTTTCCTTCAGGAAACCGAAATTCGTTTCAACTTTCGAGGTTTTCACGGATCCCGTTTCCAAAGCATCCGAGTTTCTGACGTTCTTCCTTTTCCGCCGCGAAGATGTGCGGTCCGGCAAACCGGGAGTCCGAATCCGCGCCACGGAGAAGGAACTCTTCCGTCCGGACGGAACCGTGGCGGAGGCTCTTTCCGACGAGCAGTCGCTGCCAGCTCTGATGGTCGGAGAGAATGTGGAGATCAAACCTGATGCCGCCGGAATGTTGCCGCTCCATCCGGGGGAGATCGCATACAAGCTCGGCTCAACCAATTCCACGCAGGTGAACAACGCCGGTTTTTCCGGCACGCGCGACAATCCCGCGGCGAATGCCGCCGAGCTGCTGACGCATCTGCGCAAGTCCGGCGCGATCAAGCCGGAGAACCGCAGCAACGGAAGCTCCAGATTTGAAACTTCCACGGGAGAGCTTTATCTCGATTCCGCGCGAACCTACATGGAGATCAATACGCCGCGTCTTCAGGGAATCTGCGGACTTGCGGGAACGACGGCCGTCCTTCCGGATTTCTCGGTTCGGAAGATGAGCACGGACGGCAATCTCGCCGTGGTCTCCGTTGACGGCATGAAGCCTCTCCGCGAGTCCGGCCGCATGGTTCTGGTCTATGCGACCAATGTTCTGAACAGCGGCATGGAGTTTACCGGACCCGAAATGGTTACGCTGATCAGGATCGGCAAAGTTCCGGCTCTGCTCCGCCGCGGCGCGTTCACGGTCACGCTGAAAAACCGTAATGCGTCAAAGCTGAGACTCTATCCGCTGGATATGTCCGGCCGCCGCCTCAAGGAGATCGCTCCGGATTCGGTGAACGGCGAATCTGTCACTTTCTCCGCCGACACGGGCAGGGACGGAGCTGCGATTTACTTTGAAATCGCAGAGGCGTCTTCCGCGAAGTAATCCGTCTCATTGGCGGAACGGCGCGCCGGAATTGTTTCCAAAACATTCCGACGCGCCGTTTTTTATCCTGAAAAATTCGCTCTTTCCGCTCCGCCGTTCTGGAAAAATCGGAAAAATGGAGTATAGTTTACCCAGTAAACAGCAGAAGGAGGCGGCGCTTATGAAATTTGAAGAACCGGGAAGGATATTCGAGTCTGACCAGATCGAATCATCCCTCCAGAAAATCAGCGATGAAATCATCTCCGAATTCAAGGGAAGGGGGAAAGATCTGATTCTGCTCGGAATTCAGCGGCGCGGCGTACCGCTCGCCAGACGCATTTCCTCCTACATCCGGGAAAAAACGGGTGCGGATGTCTCGGTCGGCACGCTCGACATCTCCATGTACCGCGACGACATCGGGCTCCGCCGGGTGCTTCCCGTCATTCATGAAACCGACATTCCGGATATCAACGGAAAAACCGTCATCCTCTGCGACGACGTTCTCCAGGCGGGGCGCACCATTCGCGCCGCGCTTGACGCCATCACCGATTTCGGACGTCCTTCGATCATCCGCCTCGCGGTGCTTTTCGACCGCGGCTGTCATGAGTTCCCCATTGCCGCGGATTACACCGGGATGGAGGTTTCGATTCCGGACGGCTTCAAAATTTCCGTTCACTGGAAGGAAATCGACGGCGCCGACTTCGTCAGGATTCAGGAAAAAAAGATTTGGAGATAATCATGGATTTCAACTGGACAAAAAAGGATCTGCTGAGCCTGTACGACCTCTCCGCGGAAGAGATTCTCTGCATTCTCGACACTGCGGCGGAGTTCAAAAAAGTCTCCCAGCGGAAAATCAAGAAGGTTCCCGCTCTGCGCGGAAAAACCGTTGTGAACCTGTTCGTCGAACCGAGCACGCGCACGCGCACCTCCTTTGAGCTTGCGGAACAGCGCCTTTCCGCCGACATCATCAACATTCAGGCGGACTCCAGCAGTCTGCGCAAGGGGGAGTCGCTGCTCGACACGGTGAAGAACATCGAAGCGCTGCAGGTTGACCTGATTGTCATGCGCCACCCAGCCGCCGGAGCTCCGAATTTCCTCGCTCCGCTGGTCCGCCCCGGCATCGTCAATGCGGGCGACGGCGCGCACAGCCACCCGACTCAGGCGCTTCTCGACCTCTTCACGATCCGCGAGAAAAAAGGTTCCTTCAAGGGACTCAACGTTTCGATTATCGGCGATATTCTGCACAGTCGCGTCGCCCGGAGCAACATGTGGGGGCTCCTCAAACTCGGCGCGAACGTCACGCTCGCCGGCCCCTCCACGCTCACCCCGACGATGTTCGAGAAGGTCGGAGTCCGGGTTTGTCACAACATGAAAGATGCGCTTGAAGGCGCGGATGTGGTGAACCTGCTCCGCATTCAGCACGAACGCCAGCGCGCGGGATTCTTCCCGAGCGTCGGTGAATATTCCAAAGTCTACGGACTGAACGCCGGAACGGAAAAGTATCTGAAACCGGATGCCCTGATTATGCATCCGGGGCCGATCAACCGCGGAGTCGAACTTGATTCCGAACTCGCCGACGGACCTCGGTCCGTCATTCTCGAACAGGTAACCAACGGACTCGCCGTTCGCATGGCGGTTCTCTTCCTCGTAGCGGGGTGCTTGAAATGAATTACATCTTTGAAAACGCCAGAGTCATCGACCCGGTTCAAAACCTCGATTCCGTCACCGACATCGCCGTGTGCGACGGCCGGATTGCCGATCCCGCGCACGTGAAGGACGCCGAGCGCATCGACCTCACGGGCAAAGTCCTGACTCCGGGCTTCGTCGATCTTCACGTTCATCTGCGTCATCCCGGCAACACCGCGGCGGAGACGATCCGCACGGGAACGATGGCGGCCGCCGCGGGCGGTTTCACCTCAATCGTCGCAATGCCGAACACTTCCCCCTGCGCGGACAACCCGGGCACGATCCATTACGTCCTCACCCACGCGGAAAACGAGGGCGTTGTCAAGGTCCTCCCCTGCGGCGCAATGACGAAGAACATCGAAGGCAGGGAAATGTCCGGAATCGGATCGCTCAAAGCCGCCGGAGCGGTCGCGCTTTCCGATGACGGACGCTGCGTGCAGGACAACCTGCTCATGCGCCACATCGTCCATTATGCCAAGACCTTTGATCTGCCGATCCTCGATCATTGCGGCGACAAATCCCTCGAAGCCGAAGGCGTGATGAACGAAGGTCAGTGGTCGGTTCTTCTCGGCATGAAGGGAATGCCCGGCGCGGCGGAGGAACTCATGATCTACCGCGACATCATCCTCTCACGCCTTACCGGCTGGAAGATCCACATGCAGCACGTCAGCGCGAAAGAGAGCGTCAAGATTCTGCGTCAGGCGCGCCGCGAAGGCATCCGCGTCTCCGGCGAAGCGACGCCGCACCACATCGCGCTCACCGACGTCGAAATCAAGAAATTCAACTCGAACTACAAGATGAATCCGCCGCTTCGTTCGGAAGAGGACCGTCAGGCCGTTCTCGAGGGGCTCGCGGACGACACGCTGACCGTCATCGCAACCGACCACGCGCCGCACACCATGACCGCGAAGATGGTGGAGTTCGACTACGCGCCGTTCGGCATCATCGGACTCGAAACCGCGTTCCAGATCTGCTGTACGGAGCTGGTGCACAAGGGCGTTCTCTCGCTCCCGCACCTGATCTCCAAGCTCACCAAAGGTCCGGCGGAAGTGCTCGGGCTCGATATCGGGAATCTGAAAACCGGCAACCCGGCCGACATCACGATTCTCGACGTCGACCGCGACAATGTCATCGATCCCGCCTCCTTCAAGTCCAAATCGCGCAACACGCCGTTCGGCGGCTACAAGGCGAAGGGCTGCGTCGTCGGAACTCTCGTAAACGGAAAATTCGTTCATAAAACTTTTTGAGGAATAACCATGGACACCAAAAACTGGAGACTGGAAACCATTGCTGTTCAGGCGGGCTACGAGCCTGAAAACGGCGGACCGCGCGTGCAGCCGCTCGTGCAGAGCACAACCTACAAGTACAATGACGCACAGAGCGTCGCAGACCTCTTCGACCTGAAGCGCGAAGGGTTCTTCTACACCCGCCTCGGCAGCCCGACGGTGGACTGTTTCGAGAAGAAAGTCGCCGCGCTGGAAGGCGGCGTCATGGCGGTCGGAACGAGTTCGGGACAGAACGCAAATGCGCTTTCGATCATGAACATCGCGCGCTGCGGCGACCACATCGTCGCGGTTTCGAGTCTGTACGGCGGAACGGTTTCGCTGTTCTCGAATACGCTGAAGAAGACGGGAATCAACTTCACGTTCATCTCGCCGGAATCGACGGAGGCGGAGATCGAGGCGGCGATCCGCCCCGGCACGAAGGCCCTGTTCGCGGAGATGCTGGCGAATCCCGCCCTGATTGTTTTGGATGTCGAGAAGTTCGCACGGGTCGCGCACAAGCACGGCATTCCGTTGATTGTCGACAACACGTTCCCGACCCCGTATCTGTGCCGTCCGTTCGATTTCGGTGCGGACATCGTGACCCACTCCACGACGAAGTATCTGGACGGTCACGCGACGAGTGTGGGCGGCATGATTGTGGAGAAGGGCGGGTTTGACTGGAGGAACGGGAAGTTCCCGGAGTTCGTCGATCCGGATGAGAGCTATCACGGCACGGTTTATACGCGCGACTTCCCGGCCGCGCCGTATTCTGTGAAGCTCCGTGTGCAGTGGATCCGCGACCTGGGCAGCGGCATGGCGCCGTTCAACGCGTTCCTTTCGATGATGGGGGCGGAGACGCTTCACGTGCGCATGGACCGTCATTGTTCGAATGCTCTGACGCTGGCGGAACATCTTCAGCAGCACCCGAAAGTCGGTTGGGTGAACTATCCGGGTCTTCCGGACAACAGGGAATACGCGCTGGCGCGGAAGTATCTGAAGGGCTGCAGCGGCGTGTTCTGTTTCGGGGTGAAGGGCGGCGTCGCGGCCGGCGAGCGCGTGATGAATTCGCTGAAAGTTGCGGCGATTGCGGTGCATGTCGCGGATTTGCGGACATGTGTTCTTCATCCGGCGAGCATGACGCATCGTCAGCTGAGTGAATCCGAGCTGATTGCCGCTGGAGTTTCCCCGGATATGATCCGGGTTTCGGTCGGACTTGAGCATATCGACGATCTGATCGCCGATTTTGACCAGGCTCTCGCCCAGGCGTAAAGATACGAAGAGAAATGAACCGGAGCGGCTTCCGCAAAGTTTTGCGGAAGCCGCTCCGGAATTTTTTTAGGGCAGAGAGTGGGTCAGTCTTCGACTAATTCGTCATAGACAACAACTTTTCCCATAGGACGAATAACGATAGGATAGTATTGGGCTTCATATCCCTTTGCAGGGGTTATCGTTCTTCCATCCGAGGACCCTTGGCGTAAGCGCATCAGTATTGTGTCCGGAAAGGAGTCAACTGAACCATCTCTGTTAAAGAGAATATACTTGTTGATTTTCAGTTTTATGGAATCTTGACTAAAAGAACGACCTCCAACGTTGCATTCCAACGGCTCATTGCGTGTGCTGTCTGTATTATTCGTATGAATAATTTCTGTTGATGTCGCTTTTTTTTCAACCGACGAATCGGCTACATGAAATGGGGCGTTATCAAGGACAATACCATCTGGAAGAAACTTCCAATTGTCTTTAGGAAGCCATCTTATAAAATTTAATGTTTCTTTTTCGACATAGCAAGCTCGATATGCTTGATTGTAATATTTCTGTTTAAATAACTCCGATACAGTTCCTGTTGTTTCTGCATCACCGATAGAGGGGAATACAAGGGCAACACGGAAATCGCCGTCTTTTCCTGCAATAGCTTTACTTCTGGCAGAACCAAGCCGTGCAGAAAGTTCTCTCATTGCAATACCGGAAGCAGAACCTTTCAGAAGTCTGGAAAACGCCGGTAAGGCGACTGTCAACATGACTCCGGCTATTGAAATAACCAAAAGAAGTTCCAAGATGGTGAAGTTCTTTTTTGTCATAATCAGAATCCCTTGTTTTGGAGTTCGCGGATTTTCTTTTGCAAAGCATCTTTACGTTTTTTTGTGTTGACCGCTTGTATTTTTTCCAACTCGCTGGATGTAAGCTTTTCCGGCGCACTTATGATTTGAGCAAGCTTTTTCGCTTTTTGCTGGTATTCGCTGACAGCCATTCGGTAAAGATAATTGTCGTTTTGCATATATGCTTTTTTTATTGCGGTTAGCGGTTGGTTTAAATCAACAAGAGCGACCCCGATTTTATTGTACCAGGACAATCTGTTCCCTGTTGCTTCTTCCAATTCGGAAGAAGAAAGCAATCTTTTGTAATTTGTGCTTTTTATGAGCAAAATCATGTCTGTTGGAGCTTCTTTCATACTTTTTAATTCCCGAATTGTTTTCGGAAAAGTAAATTCTGCAAAAAGCTTTTTTATCCCCTGAATTTCGTTATTCAAGGGAGCTGGACTGTAGGTCGGAACCCTATAGTTTTGCAACATAAGAGTTCTTAGTTGCTTCTGATATGCTTTTTTAGTCATGCTTTGTTTCTGAGCAAAGCATGGAATGAAGAGTCCTGCAATGAGGAGAAGTAATAAGCTGTACTTAGTCACCATAAGTCACCTTTGTCTGCTTCCATTCGGGCTTGTTGTCATTTGATATGAGAACGCTGTCCTTGTTATAGTAGGGCAGAGTTGTGTAGGGGCGCTCCAAGATGGAGAAAAGCTGTTGTTCAGCCAAGATCTCATCGCAGCCATTGTCATATTTCAGAAGCGTTCCGGTTTTCTTGTTGGGGATTCTTGGATCAGAGGGGGTGATTTTTACTCCGCCTGTGACGGCTGTCGAATAGCCGGCGGCAAAGACATCGTCTTCGGAAGAAGCTTTCCAATCTTTGGAAGAAGAGGCTTTTTCTTCCAAAATCTGCGCTAAGGCAAAAACATAGACTTTGCGAGGCAAATAGGTTGGTTCTGCGTCTAAGAGGAAAATCAGTTTAGGAATAATTCTTCTCTGAATTTCCTTGCTGTAATTTTTGAACAGAGAATCATTTTTTTCCGCGATATCAATTCTCTTATTGAAGAAGTAGGGGGCTACTGTTCGCATTCTTGCATTGGCAAAGAATGTTTTGACAGTTTTAAGCAAGTCTTCTTCTGTTTCCGGATCTTTTTGTGCGGCATCTACATCAGGAAGTTCTTCTTTGTAGGAGTTTTTTAGCAAGGCGGCTATTGCAAAGGAATTTAATGGTGTTACCGCATTTAAATTGATTTTCCCGTACGAGTATTTTTCGGATGTCAATTTAAGCTGGTTGAGCAATTCCAAATCTCCATTATCATACGAGGTTTCTGTAGCGGAAGCATCATATGTAGTGAGATTCAAAGATTGCCAATCTCCCGCACGATGAATATATGATAACTCGTCTGCGGAAAAATTCGGGATGTTGGAAATAAATTCGATAGGAGCTTCTCGCAGATAGAGATTGGGAGCGTCATAACTGCCTTGTTTTAGAGTAATTGCATTACGGCTGTCCGCAAGGCTGTAGTCAGTGTTTGCAACAGGGGCTTTACTGCCATCGGCGCCTGTTGTCGCAGGATAGAGGGTTCCTCCTCCCTCATGAGCCGCCGGAACGGTAGGGAAGAGGTAATTGGTCTGGTCAACAAATGTCGCAGCTGTTTTATCCAGCGTTGCCCGTTTATTATCTTTCCATGAGTCTGCGGTCAAGTTGTGACGCGGATCTGTCGGTTTAGCGGCAAAAGCTAGAGAGATGGATGCCGTTGTCTGAATCTGCGAGAGATTCATTGCTGCTGAATCTGGATTTCTCGGGATTGCAATCTTGTCAAGGTTGGTTAAATCGGCAAAATCAACAGGAATGAAAGAGGATACTCCAGAGGAAGGGGTCCATTCCAATTTGATCTTCGGCTGGAATGTTACATTCATAATGTTGAGACCAATGGATGGAATTTTATCTGTCGGTTCAGATTCAGCTTCAACGGTAAACTCCTTTCCATCTGAGCCCAGAACTGTCTGCTGATCAATAACCGGGGATTCTGTGTTTGTTGATTCCGGTGTTGTACTTAACATGGAGTAATATTGGCGAACTCTTTCTTTTGTGTCCAGTAGAGCTTCTTGGGTAAATGGTGTGGTATCTCCTCCAGCAACCTTTCCAATGGGGAAATTTACCGTGAATGTTTGTTGAGCTTTGCTTGGGTCATCTGCGTTGGGTATTGTTATATCAAAAAGCATATTGCCTCCCATCGTCAGTTTTATTACATCGGGTCCGGTGTGTTCATACTTCCAAAGATTTACAAGCTCGACATAGGGTGTATATTGAACAGTAAGAGCAAGTTTGAATATCCAAGTATAATATGTTTTCCCGTCGACAACTTTGGAAATCGGGGTATTGGTTTCATCGAGTTTCTTTTCCGGATATATATGTGCTCCGATGCCCATTTGAATTCCTGTTCCGGAAATGTACGGAGATCTTTTCAGTCCAAGATAGGTCGGAGTCGTTGTCATCCATTCACTGGCTTTTTTATCCGAGGTCGGATAAAAAACTTTGTCTCCAGAATAAAGGGGAGTGAAGAAATCCATCATATTGGCTGCGATTTGTTTCGCTTTTTGCGCAGATCCGGAGAATCCAGTCGTTGAAGAATCTTTAAAAGAAGCAAGCCAAGGAATTTTAGGATAATTCGGATCAGAGTCAGAGTTTGTTATGGTTACAGGATCTGCATCCATGTAAGCAACGAAACCTGTAGATACAAGTTTCTCCACTATCTTGGCTCTAGCTTGTTCTTCGTTGACTAAAGCAACTTTTTGACTGAAATCAACAAGGTTGATTCTTTGCATAATTTTTGTGTTGCTGTCCTGGTCCGTATAGGGGACGGTTGAAAATCCTTCAGGGTATTTTGTTGTATCTGCCGTGAATGCTTTTGCAAAAAGTTCCAAGTAGTCCGCTTTCTTTCCATCACGCATGATTTTGTCAATAGAATCGTAATCAAAAAATCTTGAATCTTTCAACGCTTTGCTAATTTCAGAAAATGTTTTTAAGTACTCATTCCACTGGTATTTTGTGTTTGGAATCATTGCCCAAAGAATTTTAGGATCTAATTCATTTGCAATGGAGAACCCTTGTCTCTTAAAAGTAGTTGTTGGTACTGCAGGATCTAATGTCACTGTCTTTCCTTCTGAATCAATATATAATGAAGAAAAATCAATTAAAGCTTCATCTTTGGCAACTGCTTTATAAGCAAATCTTGCTAGAAGTTCATCTTTAGCCGGATTTAAAATGTATTGCCATGTTGGGGAGAAAGACTGCTCTGGGGCAGTATAGTCCATTGTGTTCATTGCATAGATAGCAGAATTTAATGAAAGATTCCGGATAGAAAGTTTCCATATGGAGTCGTAATCGTATGTGTATTCTCCATTCGCTCCAGTTTGAGAATACAAATTATCCAAGAATGCATCTGAGCGTTTGTTCTTTGAAGAATATTCTGTCAACTGAAAGTTTACCCTGTTAACGATAGAATCTGCCAGCTCTTTTGCTGAGGCAGAGAAGGACATATCCAATGCACCGCTTTGTTTTTCCATGGAGATTGAAGCTAAGGAGAGGGCGAGAACAGTCATAAGACTTAAAATACCAAGTGCGAAAAGAAGTGCTACTCCTCTTTCATTCTTTTTGTGGTTTATATGCATAGCAAATCTCCCGTAATAGGTTAATCTGTTGTTATTTTATTTTCAACGACCAAAGTGAAGGTCCGCAGAAGAGATTCTTCTCCGTTCTTTTCATATATTGATGCAGTTGTCGGATCATTTAGAATCTTTACTAAGATTCGATAACGTGCAGGCAAAGTTTTACTCGGCGTTCTTGGGGAAATGGCTGTTGTCGGAACAGGCACGACTGTGAAATCAACAATATTTTCTAACAGAAGGATTTTTTGCTTAGGATTGCTGCTATCCTGAGCGTATGTTTCATAGGCATTTTGATTGGTTTTAAAATCCCATACAGCAGGAATATCTGGAGTAGATTGATTATCTTTTTCTTCTGTGAAAAACGCAAATAGCTGATATAGTTTATGGGAACCTCCGGATGAGGCTGGCTGTTCTACTGAATAAATGGCAAATTCCAAAGGTTTTGAGAGTCGTCCGAATTGTTTACTTGTAGCAATCCAAAGGATCGGTGATTTCGGAGAATTGTTAGCGATGTTGTCGTTATAGTAAAAAGAACAAAGATTGTTGTTTTCTGTTGAAGTGTATGCTGGCTGCTCCAGAACATTTTTGATTATGCGCATGATGAGACGTGCATCTTCTGTTGTTGTTATTCTGGCGTTGGTTCTTCTCCATACGTTTTGCAGAGAGCCGAATACTTGCATCATGACAAGCATCAGTATTGCAAAAATCGACATTGCAACAGTTATTTCTATAAGGGTAAAATACTTTTTGACGTTGAAAAGCCTTTTCATAGTGGCTCCTGCAATTAGGTGTTAGGAAAAATATCGTATACTAAATAACGCTTGGTCCGGTTACTCCATTTGTCGGATTTGCCCCAGTTGACGCAGATATAAATTCTGTAAGCGCCAGAAGGTTTTGCGTATTCCTGTCCTGTTTCGCCTAATTGCCACACATCTTCAATAGGAGCTTTCCATATTTTTACATGAACTCCTGTTTCCCCATCTTCAGATTCTACATAATAAAGGCTGTTCGCTTTTATTTCATATATTTTAGTATCCTGGAGTTCATGTGTTTTATCCGTCGCGAAAATTTCATCTGGATTAGGAGTATCTGTTGCATAGTCCGGAATGGAGGCAACATTCAGATATTTTATGAGCCACTGAACTTTAGAGGATGCTTCATCCATAAAGCCATCGTAGTTGACGTTTTTCATAGCATTCAGTGCAGGCGGGAGTAGGGCCATGACGCCGGTTATCCCGAAGGCGACGACTCCTATTGCTAAGACGATCTCTACCATGTTGAAGCTGTGGCGTATCTTTCGCATGTCCGTTCTCCTAAAACTTGCTCTAATATATCATATACAACAACTTTTTAAAATTTCCAGTCCCAAATGAAAAAAAAACGGAAAAAAGTGTCGCGCCTGCGGCGCTTGAGAGTGTCGGCGCAGAGCGCCTCGGCAAGTGTCGCTGCGCTCGAAAGGGCCGAGCGCGGAGCGCTGTTGAATATTGAGCTTCCGATTGCGCGCCTGCGGCGCTTAAGCAACGCCCCTTCCGCGCCCCGTCCCAAGTTCAACGTTATATTGTTCCTTTGAGTCTCTCCTCGCCGCACCTGCGCCTTTCCCTTCTAAGCGCCGCAGGCGTGCACTCTGTCTTCCGCGGCGGAGCCGCATCAACAGCGACAGCTCGGCCCTTTCGAGCGGCTATCGGCCGCGACACTTGCCGAGGCGAAGCCGACACTTTCGAGCGAAGCGACACTTGCCGAGCCCCAAAGGGGCGACACTTTTTCTCCGTTCGCGCTTGATTTTTTAAAAACAGGCACTATCCTATTCTCCATGGAGAAACATTATGAGACTGCTTGTTTACAATATCGCGTACGGAACCGGAACCGCCGGCGGAATCGGAACCGTCTTCACCGCTCACCGCTATCTGCATACGCGCATGGAATATCTGAACCGGATCATCGATTTCATCGACCGGAGCGATGCGGACGTCGTGGGACTCGTCGAGATCGACACAGGGTCGTTCCGGACCGGATTCGTCAATCAGGCGGCACTCGTGGCGAAACGGCTCAAGCATTATTCGCTCTGCGGGGTGAAGTACGGGCTCAGCTCCATCGGGCGCCGGATCCCCATTCTCCGCAAGCAGGGGAATGCATTTTTCACGCGTCTCGACGCCGCCGATGAGAATGTCTATTATTTTCCCGTCGGATTCAAAAAACTGATTCTGGAACTGCACATCGGGGGGATCCGTTTTTTTCTCGTGCATCTTGCGCTCGGTCACAAAACGCGCGCGGCGCAGCTTGATTATCTGATGAAAATCGCCGCCATCAATCCGGAGCCGGTTGTCATTGCCGGCGATTTCAACGCCTTCGAGGGCTCGGACGAGGTCGAAAAGCTCATGCGGACGCTCGATCTTTACGATCCGAACACGAAAGGTCTGCCGACGTATCCCGCGGGGAATCCGAAACTGCGTCTGGATTTTGTTTTATGCTCCAAATCGATCCGAGCCGAGCGTTTCAGCGTTCCGGACGTGGAGTTTTCCGATCATCTGCCGATCGTGTTCGATTTTGAATACTGAACCGCCGGTTCCCGCAGAAACCGGCGGCGTGATGAGCGTTATTCGGCGGATTCCGCCATCCGGTTGCCCTGTGCGGCGTCCTTTTCCTCTTGAGAGAGAGGGAAGCGTCCCTCGTTGACGCCGTTGTGGAGGTAATGCCAGAGAGGATTGAGTCCAGCCTGACGGACGTCGGGATTGGCGTCAAGGTAGTAGTTCGAATCGAAGCGCGGCGAGGGGTTGAATCCGTGGAACGCGCCCCAGAAGTAGTAATGCTTGAGGGGATTGAGTCCGCTGATCCGGACGGTAGGGTATGTGGTGAGGTACCAGAGCGGATCGAACCAGCCTGATTTCGAGATGAGATCCATCTGTGCGCGGAAGTCGTAGAGGTTGGGGGCTTCCTCGTATTTTTCGGGCTGGACTTCGATGTGTTCGCCGAGGACGTGGATTTTGTCGAGGTCGGTGCATTTTTCGAGAACGATGTTGAATTCGTTGTCGAGATCCGGCTCGAAGTGGCAGTCGATGACGGAGAATGGGAAGTAGCGGAGGCGGATCAGGGGCTTGATGATTCTGTCGATGAAGTTCTCGTAATTGAAAATATGGTGGTGGTGAACGAAGTTGTAGCGCTGGTTCTCGATGTCGCTCCAGTAGACGTTGAGTTTTTCCGTGTGGTAGATGAGAGAGTCGAGGATATGTTCTGCAGCGTCGACGGTGCCGTGGTCTTCGTGGTCGACGATGAGGTGACCTGCGGAGGTTTCGGGGCGGTTGTAGTCGAAAGTGAAGCGGCGGTCGGGGATGGCGAGGAAGAATTTACCGCCGTCGTTGAGGCATTTGCAGACGGCTTTGAAGAAGCCGATGAAGTCGGGAATGTGTTCGACGACGTGGTTTGCGATAAAGTAATCGAACTTGTTGTCTCCGAGGACTTCGGAGAGAGAGCGTGTGCGGGCGACGAAATCGACGTCGACAAAGGTTCGTCCGGGGTAGAATTCCTGGAAGTGTTCGATGAGGGTTTCTTTCGGGAAGATGTCATAGTACTTGACGTTCGCTTCGCTTTTCTGGAGAAGGGGAGCGCAGAGGGCGCCGATTTCGAGTCCGGCTTTTTCGGCAAAATCCGGGACGTTTTTCATGAATACTTGACGGCGGATGACGTCGCGTTTCGCGTCTTTTTTTGGGTCGCTCATGGTTGATTACCTCTTTTTGGCTGTTATGTTGATGTTTTCCGTCGGATAGTTTGAGAAGAGACTTATCATGTGAACGGTTTCGTTGATCTGCGGCTGCGACATGTAGTAGCAGATGTTTTTCTTGAGGAAGGGGAAGCCGAGAACCAGGAAGTCCTGTGGGCGGCAGTAGATGGCGTTGTATTCCGGCGTGATGCGGTCGACGTCCTGGAGGCGAGCGGCGGTGCGCAGATAGGCATCTGAAATCAGGCCGTCCTCTTCGAGTTTCCGGGTGAGCTGGGTTTCGTATTTCGCAACGACATCGGGGAGGGTCGCCTCTTCCTTGACGCTTGCCCAGAAGTCGTGAAAGGCTTTCGAGTCGATGGCCTTGCGGCGGAAGACAAGGAAGTAGCTCTGGATGTGGCGGGGGATGACGCCGCCGGGGAGATACTTCGCCTCTTCGCGTTTCGGGTTATGGGTTTCGGGGAATTCGGTCATGCCCCAGAAATCGGCGTTGCTCCGTTCCATTCTGCCGAAAATGCGGTCGAAGGAATGGAAGGGGCCGATGATGCTGTTGTTCAGCAGAACCAGTTCGTCATAGTTGTCGAGAGGCGTTGAGTTGAGAGTCGCTTTCCAGGCGCAGAAGTCATAGCCCGTGTTGTTGCGGACCATGACATCTTTGGCAAAGGCGAGGACTTTTCGGGTTGCGTGGCTGCTGAGTCCGGAATTGGAGATGACGATGATTTCGGATGATTTGGCGAGTTCTTTGAGCAGATAAAGATCTGTGTCGGAGATGGTCTTGTCCGCCTGATAATGGACGAAGAGAGCAAGGCGGCGCACCTTTTTCGTCTCTTTCGCCGCCGGCGGGATGGGGGGGAGAGTCGCGGCGAGAGAGGTGAATCCGGTTCCTTCCGCGACGTATTTCCAGATACGTTCCGTTGCATGAGCGAGCGTATCGGAAATCTGACCGTTTTCCGATTCGAAGTCTTTCTGGTTGATGATGCCGTTCCGGAAAAGCGGTTCAATGGCTTTGGTCCGAGCCCAGAACATTTGACCGACGGGGAAGAGGGGGCGTTCCGGAAACTGAACCTGGAGTCCCATTGCTGCGAGAAGCTGTTCGCAGCGTTCGCGGTTTTTCTCCCAGTGCATGTAGTGACGCATTCCCGGGTGGGGGCAGGGGAAGCAGAGACCGAGCCGGGCGTCGCGGGAGAAACGCCGGAAGATTGTTTTGACATTGTCTTCCGAGCCGAGAAGCTGATCAAGGAGATAATGCCGCCATTCGTCGCCCCAATTTACCGTAACGGATTTTTTCGTGTGGAAGTGACCGATAAAGTCGTACTTGGCGATCTTGTCGGAACAAGCTGCGAAGAATGGAGCGACATCGCGTCCGCAGTTCGGGGTGACCGTGACACGGCATTTCGAACAGGTGCGGAGGGGGTGGGCTTTGAGAATCTTCTTGATTTCTGCGCTCTTCTTCCGCGTATCGGTTGTGATCTCGCAGTCGTATTCAAACGGGATGTTGTTGAAATGCCGGATAAATTCCTCCATGAGATCGGGATAGAACGCGTGGAGGTGAATCAGAATTTTTCCCGGGGATTCGATTTCTCCGCGGTAAAGGGTGAGTATCTGATAGTCACCGCGCGCGGGAAGGTCGCAGAGGGCGCGGGTCGTGGTGTTGATGCTGGCGTAGCCGAAGCGTTCATCCGGTTCCAGATAGGTCCCTTCCGCCCATTCGTTCCAGGCGTTGATGAAGATGAAGCGTTCATTTTCCGGGAAATTCTTCTTTGTGTATTCGATGTTTTTCCGGAGCCAGAAATGGTAGGAATCGAGAGAGAAATACTGCCAGATGGAGTAGCCCTCGGCGCGGCGCGCGGAGTTGTCCCATCCGAGCATGGCGCAACGGTAGTACGGATAGGGCGATCGGTCCGCCATCGTCGTGTTGTTGCGGACGTCTTCAATGATTTTCGCGTAGTTGTAATAGAAGCCGTCCTCTTTGTATGGTTTGAAGACCGAAGGCTGGATCAGTTCGAGGCTTGCGACCATGTGCGGCGGGAACTCGACTTCGCGGTCAACCTCGAGCGGTTTTTTGAATTCATCGGTCCGGATGAAGGTGCGACAGGACCAGATCTGAATTTCTCCGACGCCGTTTTTGCGGCACCAGTCGCGCCAGAGGGCGAAGGTTTTGTTCGGGGACGGCAGGATTTTTGCGTGATAGATGAGAATGACCGGCTTTCCGTTGCAGCGGACGTAGCGCGGGTCCGTGATGTATTTTTTCAGATCCTGAATGAAACGGATGTCGTTTTCTTCGGAGTAGTTCTGCTGAATGAGAACCGACTTTTCCTGTCCGTCCCAGGTGCGGGTCCAGTTTTCGTTCGCCCAGCAGAGACAGAATTTGAGTTTGATTTCGGGATGACTGACAAGAAGTTCGAGCGGTTTTTCCATGAGTTTTTTGCCGTCGAACCAGTAGTAGTACATGCAGAACGCTTCGATTCCGTGGGCTTTGGCGAGAGCGGCCTGGCGTTTGAGCGTTTCCACTTGCGAGAGGTCGTAATACCCGATGTCCTTGTGCGGCGTGCGCGGCTGATAGTGTCCGGGGAAGCGCGGTTTCGCCTTCCGGGTATTGGTCCATTCGGTGAAACCTTTGCCCCACCATTCGTCGTTTTCCGGGAAGGTGTGATATTGGGGCAGATAAAAGGCGATGGCGCGGACTTCTGGTTCCAGACGGGGAAACCGCTCATCGTCCTGATAGATGGAACCATAGACTCCGGGTTCGAGCATGGAATCGGGAAGAGCAAGCGTGAGCGGAGTTTTGGTTCCCGCCATTTTTTTTACGGTGCGGGTTGCCTGATGCATCAGCGCGCTGAGCAGGACGGCTGCTTTGCGTTTCGGGGTGCTCTGGCTTGCAGCGTCCTTGAGAAGCCGGTCGTCGATGACTGTTTTGAGTTCAAGCAGGATGGCCCGGTTGAATGTGAGAATTCCGCGCAGGTAGTGGAGCGTGCGGGCTGCGCCCCAGGCGCGGGAGTTCAGAATCTGGAGCAGATAGAGCCTGTCGTGTTCCATTTGGCGGCGAAGCGACTTGCATTCGTTCGTCTGTCTGTCTGCGGTCTGTTTTTCCTGTGCGACGGCGTGCTTGAGAGTGTTGATTTCCTGCTGCATGCGGATCATTTTCTGTTCCAGTCCGTCGCAGTAAGTCTGGAGTTCGGTGAGGGCGATGTTCTGAAAGTCGTTTCCGGTTGCCTGTTCGGGAATCGGCAGAGTCTGCCCGTGCAGAGAATCGGGCATGATCGCCCGGTCGAAAATTCTTAAGAGTTCCTCATCCTGAAAGTTCATGCTATTTACACTCTCTGATAGTGATTGAACGCATAGGCAGACCGATCAGGACGCCCTGAAGCGGGAGACCCGATTGAACTTGGAATTGCAAAGCGTTGTGGTTCCAGATTTGTATGCGATGTTCGTCGAGCTTGCCGGTGGAAACCGCGATTCCGATGGAATAGTTTCCGTTGGCAAGGCGCGGCAGAACGAAGTTGAAGACCGTTTCCATGACTCCGCCTTCGGAAAGCTGGGGGATTGAGTCCGGGGCTCCGGTATCGCCGAAAAGATTCTGGCCGTCCGGGGCATGGACGATGAATCCGATTGCCGGGAGAGTCAGCGGTCTGAGGGCTCGCGCCCGGATTGCAAGGCGGACGGATTCTCCGCCGCGGACCGTTTGCAGCGGAGCGCCGTCTCCGGCAAGGAATTCGACGGATTCAATGACCGCGCCGCCTTCGCCGAAGGCGCGCCCGTCGGCGTTGAACGGCTGGAGAATCAGCTCCTGTCCGGGACGGCAGTCTTCGGGAATGTCGGCGGTTTCCGTGCCGTGAACTTCCACATTCTGCTTCTCTCCGTAGCAGAGTTCGAGATAGCGTTCGGAAATGACGCGCGGGGAACCGTCGGCGATCAGATGCCCGTGATCCATCAAAATCGCGCGGCTGCAGAGCATGGTGATGATATTGACGTCATGGCTGACGAGCAGAACCGTGCGGGAGCGGATGTATCCGCGGAGGAATGCGATGCATTTCTGGGCGAAGCGGGCGTCGCCGACAGCGAACACCTCGTCGAGCAGGAGAATGTCGGTTTCCAGTTTGATGCAGGCGGAGAATGCAAGGCGCATCACCATGCCGGTCGAATAGGTGGAAACCGGTTGATCGATGAACTCGCCGATTTCCGAGAATTCGATGATTTCGGCGAGCTGTTCATCGATCTGTTTCTTTGTCAGGCCGCGGATGCAGCCGGCGGTGTAGATGTTTTCGCGTCCGGTTTCTGTCGCGTTGATCCAACTGCCGAGTTCGAGCAGGGAGGCGATTTTCCCGTCCGCCCAGATTTGTCCGGAAGTGGGGTGGACGGTTCCGGCGATCATCTGCAGAAGAGTGCTTTTTCCGCTTCCGTTCACGCCCATGATGCCGAGGCATTCGCCGCGCCGGACTTGAAGCGAGAGCGGGTGCACCGCCGTATAGCGGCGGTTTTTGAAACGGTATGGAAAGAGAAGGTTGCAGAACATCTCGCGGCGCGTGGAGGAGCAGGGATATTCCTTCGAGACATTCTCCAGCATGAGAATCAGATCAGACGACATCGGCAAAGCGCCTCCTCATCGCGGAGAAGAAGCAGTATCCCGCCTGGAATACCGCGATGCCAATGAGGTAATAGAGAAAAATCTGCGTCCAGTCCGGCGGCAGTCCCTTGAGGAAGATGTTGCGGATGTTGACGACGGCCGGAGTGAGCGGATTCAGCTTGAGAAGAGGGTGGAAGGATTCGGGAATCATTTTGAGACTGTAGAAGATCGGGGTCGAGAAAAAGAGAAGGAGCATGAGAATGCCCATCAGATTCCCGAGGTCGCGGAAGAAAAGTCCGAGCGCAGCCGAGATCCAGGAACAGCCGATCGTCAGAAGCAGGAACGGCAGAACAACCAGCGGGAATGCCAGCAGGGAGAGCCAGGAGAAACCTCCGCCTGAAATGACGGAAAACACCCCGAGCAGCAGCAGAATCACCGTCGAAACCAGCATATTGGCGCAGGCGAGACTCACAGGCAGGAGCAACAGCGGAAACGGGCAGCGTTTGATGGAGCCGGCTCGAGAAACCAGAAGATTCAGGCTTCCCATGACGCTTTCACTGAATGCGGAAAAAACGGTGATTCCCGCATAGACTGCGAGACCGAAGCTCCATTTGGAGGAGAGTTCCGTTTCCGGCCAGCGCAGCTTGAAGACGTAGCTGAACATGTAGACGTAGATCAGCAGAACGCAGACCGGCGGAATGAAGAGCCAGAGAACTCCGAGCAGACTGTGACGGAATTTCGCCGTCAGATTGTTGCGGAAAAGCATCCCGAACAGCGTACGCTGTTTCAGAACCTCTTTCAGAGGTTCTGAAGGATTCAACCCTTTTCTCCATTGAAACTTTGGAGAGATCTGATACATGTTTCCAGCTTTGTTCCTTTATGCGCTTTGGGCGTTATGCAATGACGGCCCATTTCATATCAACGCCGCGTCCCAGCTCATGCCATTTCGACATATTGCCGCCATCGTACCAGCCAAGCATTCCGGTGGAGTATTGGCGGACGAGCAGATCGTCTTTTCCGTCGCCGTTGTAGTCTCCCGCTCCACAGATGAACCAGTCTTTCGCGTTAAGCTGTCCGAGGCTGGAGTAGCCAGAGTCTCTTCCGTTTTCGAATTTCATGACGGATCCAGTTGTGCGGTTGGAGAAGACAAGATCATCTTTCCCGTCGCCGCTGAAGTCTCCGATCGCGGAAAGCGTCCATGCGGTTCCGGTGGAGCCGAGCGAGGTAAGCATTCCGTTCAGATTCGTCATGTAATAGGAATCGTTGTAGCGGAGAAGAATTTCATCTGTGTTGTCTCCGTTGAAATCTCCGGTTCCGCAGAGTTCCCATTTGCCAGTGAATTTGGTTGAAATGGATTTCCATTGATCGGTTCCGTCGATCCAAACTCCGAGAGATCCAAGTTTGGGTGCGTGCCAGACAATGGAATTTTTTCCGGCTTTTCCCGTAACGTTTCCTACCTTGACATTCCAATTGATATTATCCGGGTTATTCAGACAGCTGATGCTTTTCCAGTTGTTCATATCGCCGTCGATGCGGTATCCGATGTAAGCGCTCCGAACACCGTTGAGAACGACATCGCCGAACATGACGATGTCGGCTTTTCCAGAGGAATTCATGTCATACGCTCCGAGCACCTTCCATGCGGTGGACTCCGGGATTCCCTGACCCCGCCAGGTGTTCGTGCCGTCCATCCAGAATCCGATCTGATAATCGCCGCCGATGTACTGGAAGACGATATCGCTGATGCCGTTGCCGTTGATGTCGTTTTTGACGGGGCCGGAAACCAGCGGTTTGAGATTGCTCGTGTCGAAAAGAATCGTTGAAATGGCTTTCAAGCGGCGGCGCGAGCCGGAGTAGTAATAAGTCCCGCCCCATTTCATCCGCTGGTCATGCTGGTAGGTGTCGTCAAAAATAATCTCTCTGGTAGAGGCGTTGTAGCCATAGCCGGTCATGGTGTGACCTTCGATATGGACGAGAACCACACGTCCTGCGTCAATTTCCGCCATGTAGTCTTCAAAGGTGAACTTGCCGCTGAACGTGTCCACATAGGTGTCTTTTGTATTGTATTTATCCAAAGCGTAGCCGGCCTTTTGCACGTAGAGCATGAGACCGTATTTCATGTCCTGACAGCGGATGGGGGTTGTAATCGATATGGAGTCCGACGAGACGGTTAGCTTCTGAGTGCTGTTGATGATGTATTGAAGAGTGGTGTTCGGGAAATAAGTGGTCGAATAGTCTTTGTTGTCGCGCCAGTACTGGCTGGTTCCGAGAAAATCCGCGATGCAGTCGAAGACGGAAATATTCAGGTTCGTGGTTCCGTTGACAAACGTATACGGATATTCATGCTGCCGCGCCTGGCCGAAGAAGCGTTTCACATGTCCTTTGGAAGCTATGGCGGAACCGAGGACGGTGTCAAAGGCGTCCATGTCGTAAATGGAGCCGCTGTAATCGCGGGCGTTGAGTTCCACGTCGCCTTTGATGAGATTGGAGACGTTGTAGCCGAGATAACCGTAACGGTCGTAATAGCCGAGCAGCATTCCCATGGCCGTGGCGGTGCAGCCGTACATGTATTTCACCTGCGGAACTTCATAGGGAAGAACGACGTCCCGAGGAGCGGAGACGGTGCAGGAGACGGTTGTGTCCGTAAAAATGTCTTCCGTAGAGATGAGGAAACCGGAATTTTCGGGAACTGTCGTTACGGTCGCCGCCGGCGAAACCGTTTGCGCGGATGTGCCATCACAGAATTGCAGATCGGACGGTCCGGAAGTCCGTCCGGCGGACGGGGAAAGCGGTTTTCCGTTTTCCGGGCTTTCGCTCTTTTGTTCCGCGAATACGGAAAGTGTCAATGGCGACGGGGCGGCGGGAGCTGTTTCAGCGGTCAGCACAGGTCTGCAATTCGTTTTGACCGGGATTGTAAGGAAGATATCTGAAGAGAACGGCGTGGCAACGGGTTTGGCGGACTCTTGTTCCTGAGCGGGGAAGCTGTACAGCTTTCGGCGTGGTTTCCATTCCAGTTTTTTCATTTTTATTACCCTCCCTGTTCTTTTGTCAAACGATATGCGCCTAGATAATATATTCTCCGGTTTCGTATAATTCAAATGAAGAAACGGAGATTCTTAAAAAAAGAGTTTGGAAAAGTTGTATTTTGGAAAAAAGCAAAGGGAAAAAATAGTTTTTGAGGGTCAAGCTTTCTTGACAAAGAGGAAACGGGGGATTCCGAAGCAGTCTTTCAGAATCATGGATTCGGCGAGGAAGGGGAGAGATGCGGCAAAATTCAGAAGCGGACGCGTCTGTTCCGCGCCCATCTCGAACATCGCGACGCCGCCGGGGACAAGGTGAGCGTCGAGTTGCCGGATCGCCCGGCGGATCAGGGCGGTTCCGCCGTCGTCGGCAAACAGGGCGACGTCCGGTTCAAAATCGCGGACTTCGCGCTGAAGATTCGGTTTTTCTTCGCGTGGAATGTACGGCAGATTTGCGGCGACGGCGTCGAACCGCATTCCGGGGAAGGGTTCGAAGAGGGAGCCGGAACGGAATTCAACATTTTTGAATTCGTATGCCGCAAGATTGCGCTGCGCCCATCGGAGAGCGTCGGGGGAGAGTTCGGAGCCGTACACTTTTATGTCCTCCCGCGCGTATGCAAGCGAGAGGGAGATTGCGCCGGAGCCGACGCCGAGTTCGCAGAAGGTTCCGTTCCGCGGGATCTGCGGAAGAAGAGTCTCCACGATTCCGAAAGTTTCCGGACGCGGAATCAGACAGCCGGGACCGACTTTCAGCAGCAGTTCGCCGAAGTATTCATCGCCGAGAATGTACTGGAGCGGTTCGCCGTTGAGCCGGCGGTCCGTCATGGCATACGCACTTTGGATTTCGGAGTCATCCAGCGGGCGTTTCTGAAAGAAAAACTCCATGACCGGGATGGCGGAAGCCCGTGAGACGATCCAGCCGGATTCCTGTTCGGCATTGTCGACTCCGTGCAGCCGGCGGAGCACTTCCAAGCGGAGTTCCTCTGCATTCATAGGGCCGTTTTTTTCTTCTCTTTCGCCTTGCGGTAACGGCGGACCAGATGAAGCACGCCGAAGTAGGTGACGGGGGTCATGACGGCGGTCAGGATTGCCGCGCCGATGAAGAAGGCGGCGACGAGTTCGCCGCCGAGCGCGAGCAGAGCCGCCCAGCTGCCTTTCGAGATGACGTCCATCATTGCCTCTTCGATTTTCGCGTAGGAGAGGTCACCCCCCATGAGCTTGTTTCCCACCCAGCATTGAGCCGGATAGATGACGAAGACGGTGAAGTGGTTGGTCAGGAGCGTTCCGAACGTCGCGCCGATTTTGCTTCCCTTCAGCAGAAAGGAGGTCGGGATGGAACAGGCAAGCTGAAGTCCGAACGGAACGAGACAGCCGTAGAACATGCCGATCGCCCAGCCGCGGGCGATGTATTCGGGCGTCGCCTTTTCTTTTAAAATCTTTGAGTACAGGAAAAGGTATTTTTGCCGGATCCATTTTTTGAGAGTCATAAATTCCCCCTTTACATTAGAGAGCGGAAAGATAGCATGTCAAATGATGTTTTTCAAGCCTTATTCTTCGCCGAGTGTAATTTTTTCCACGCGTTCGAGCGGACGTCCGAGGAACCTGGCGGCGTGCGCGGGAAGTTCCGAGTGCAGATCGGTAAAGAAGAAACGGCATTTGCTGCCTTTGCCCTTCGCCGCGGAAAGATTGTTGCGGAGCAGGAATTCCTGCACATGATCCGCGCATGCGGTGGCGCTGTCGATGATCGGAACCTGTCCGCCGAGGTAGGAACGGATGGTCTCCCTGAAGAGCGGATAGTGGGTGCAGCCGAGCAGGAGCGCATCGGGCGGATTGAGGCGGACATTGTGCAGATAGATGTCAAGAACCGCGCGGGCGATCGAATCGTCAGTGACGCCTTCCTCCGCCATCGGGACGAGGAGTGGACAGGCGATGCTTTCGACGATGATCGAGGGGTCCTGTCTGTGAATGCCGCGCCGGTAGGCGTCGCTGCTGACGGTCGCGCGGGTTCCGGTGATGACGATTCGTTCCGGCGCTGCGGCAAGCGCGGCGCGGATGCCGGCGTCGAGCACGCCGAGGATATGCGCTTCCGGATAGAGACGGCGGAGCGGCTCCATGGCAACCGCCGAGACGGTGTTGCAGGCGACGACGATCATTTTCACTCCGCGGTCGAGCAGAAACGCGGCGTCTTCGCGGGCAAAACGGCGGATGGAATCCACGGATTTGTCGCCGTACGGCACACGGGCGGTATCACCGAGATAAAGGATGTCTTCATCGGGGAGAGCGCGGTTCATGGCGGCGGCGACGGTCAGCCCGCCGAGTCCGGAATCGAACACGCCGATCGGTCTGTTGTCAGCCTTGTGCGACACTTTGGTTCCTTTCGATCAGCGTTTCCGTAAGGTTTTCCAGAAGCGCGTTTTTGCGTTTGTCGAGCTTGAGCGATTTGTGCTCTTTGCACATCCCGCGTTCGACGGTTTCGACGAATGAGTTGATTTCGCGCCGGGAAATGCACTGCGGGTGCGCCGCCCAGCGCCGGAGGAAAATCTGTTCGTGAAGTTCCGGCTGTCCCGCGCGCGGAATGGTGATCGGACGGGCGCAGGTTTCAATCTGATAATCTTTCAGGGCGATGATGATCTTGGCGTAGTCGGTTTCGGTGGACTTCAGACGGAGGAACTTGTATTCCATGACGTCGGAGGCGGAAGATTCGTCGCCGGAACGGGTGTAGTGATGCTTGCGGTCGGAAAAATTCAGGCTGCCGGCGCAATTGGTGTCGAGTTCATTGTTGAAGATGCGCCATTCGCGGAGAATTCCGTTTTCGTCGCGGCGCAGGTCGCCGCCGAGCAGAAGCAGACAGACCAGGTCGGTTTCCTTGTGCGGCCGGTCGGTGATGGCGGTCTTCCCGTTGATTTTCGGAAGTTCCATGGAGATGTGCAGGCTGTGCGTCGGAATTTCGAGAAATTTCACGGCTTCGTTGATGACCATGGACATCGCCCACGGACAGTCGAACAGCGGACGCGAGAGGTCGCCGATGATGTTGAAGCGTCCGAGCGCGTATTCCAGGAACCCGCGGTTGCGGCTGGTTGTTCCGGCGGTGAGCGGACGATGCGCATCGACATGTCCGCCGAGACGCCACATACGGCGGCGGAGATCGAAATCGTTGAACCAGTTGAAGGAATCGAAGCGGCTGTCCTCCCCCGGTTCCGCATAAACGGCGCGGGAGCCGAGACAGCTGAATTCCAGTTCCGCTCCGAGCGGTGTCGGCGTGGAATGCCAGTTGAAGCCGACGTAGTCCACAATGTCCTGCATCTTCCGGTGGTCGTAGATTTCATCTGCGACGGTGATGCAGAGCTCCGCATACTCGCGATAGGAACGGTCCGGAACAGCCGCGTCGAGCTGTTTCGCCTGCATGAGCTTTTTGATTTTCCGCCTGTTGGAATTGTAGTAGAGAAACGCCAGCAGAATGGTCACTCCGTGCCGGAAATATTTATGTGCGACACGGACGGCGTCGTGGAATTCATGGCGGAGCTTTTCCGCGAGCTGGTTGAAGATGATGTGTTTGCAGACAAGCTCCATGTAGGAATCCGCGTAGGGATGGATCCCGCAGTTTGCGAAGACTTTGTTCAGATCGGGCGGCTGGGCGCCGGTGAACGCCTGGAGCATAAGATAGTTGCAGACGTAATCGCCGTCGAAATGCGACTGAATGAGCTGGTCGATTTCGGACCCCATGAGTTCCTGCATGGCGCGCCTGGAAATTTCCGATTCTTTTCCCGGTTCGGGCGCTATGCCGTTGAGCGTGGAGCTGATTTTGCGTTCCAGATAAAGATTGTAGCGGTCTTCAAACTGAATTTCCGCCCCGAAGGATTTCTGAAGCGCGGAGACGTTGCCGATATACGTTTCCGCCCGGCGGCGTTCCCCCGCGGAGTCGCGGACAACGACGCGGCGGCGGAAGTAGAGTTTCTTTTCATCCTCGAAGGCGTCCAGCAGAGCAAGCTCTTCGGGCGTGAGAGCTTTGAGGATGCGTCCGCGCACCTGGGAACCTTTCTGGCGGACGATGAAGAAGAAAGCGCCCGGGGGTACAATGCGCATGTAGTTGTTGAGAACCGCCGGTTCCGTTTCGACGCGGCGGCCGAGAATCAGCTTGACATGGCGGTCGCTCAGGAGTGTGCCGTAGACAAAAAGGTCGGTGCAGCCGTCGTGCACCGCGGAGGCGGCGTCGGCGACGGCTTCCGGGGTGCGTCGGCGACGGGTCAGAGAAATTCCATCAGAACCGCGGTCTCGTCGCAGTTGTCCTTCTTGCTGCATATTGCACAGTCGCTCCATATTTTGCCGGGAAACATGTTCTTGTCCACGATCCGGAAACCGAGACGCATGAAGAAATGAGCCCGGTAGGTGAGTGAGAAGAGACGGGCGGGAACGCCCGCCTCCTTCATCTGGCGGATGATTCCCGCAAGGATTTCGGAGCCAATGCCCTGTCCGACGTGTTCGGGGACGACCGCGAAGGATCGGACTTCGTAGAGCGAAAGTCCGTAGTCGCGGATTGCGATGCAGCCGACGAACTCCCCGTCGAGTTCCGCAATGCGGAAGTTGCCGATTTTTTCCTGAATATCCTCGGCGGTTCGGGGGAGGAGCAGACGCTCCTTCGCATAACCTCCGAGGAGCGCCCAGATGCGGTGGACGTCGGTGTTCTCGGCGTGATGCAACCCTTTTTCGGGGGTGTAGCGCGCCGGTCTTACGACCAGGGAGCCTTTGAACATCGTGTTATTTCTCCGCTTCGGCTTTTCCGGATTTCTTCGGCTCCGCGTAGAACTTGACGTTGCGGAACCGTTCATAACGCTGGTTTTTAAGCTGCTCGGGCGTCCAGCCGTCAAATTCCCTGAGCGCGGCGAGAACCGCTTTTTTGAGGCTTTCGGCAGCCGCGTCGTAATCCTTGTGAGCTCCGCCGAGCGGTTCCTCGACGACGCCGTCGACGAGTTTGAGCTTGAGCAGGTCGTGCGCGGTAAGTTTCAGTGCTTCCGCTGCCTGAGCGGAATAGGCGCGGTCTTTCCAGAGAATCGCAGCGCAGCCTTCCGGCGTGATGACGGAGTAGTAGGCGTTTTCCATGATCATGACTTTGTTTCCGACGCCGATGGCGAGCGCGCCGCCGGATCCGCCTTCCCCGATGACCACGCAGATGACGGGGACGGTGAATGAGAACATTTCGCGCAGATTGACCGCGATGGCTTCGCCGATGTGCCGTTCTTCGGAAGCGACGCCGGGGAATGCTCCCGGGGTGTCGATAAAGGTGATGATCGGCAGACGCGCCATTTCCGCGATCTGCATCAGGCGCAGGGCTTTGCGGTATCCTTCCGGATGCGGGCAGCCGAAGTTGCGCATGACGTTTTCTTTGGTGTTGCGTCCTTTCTGCGTGCCGATGACCATAACGGGAATATTGTCGATCTTCGCGAAGCCGCCGACGATCGCCGCGTCGTCCGCGAATCTGCGGTCGCCGTGGAATTCAAGAAAATCGGTGCAGAAGCGTTCGATGTAATCAAGGGTGTAGGGACGGTTCGGATGACGCGCAAGCTGGACGCGCTGCCATGCGGAGAGGGACCCGTAGATGTTCTTCTTCATCTCTTCGATCTTGACTTTGAGCGCCTTGATCTCCACGGCGGCGTCGATATGGCTGGAGGAACTCAGAGATTCCCATTCCGCCAGTTTCGCTTCGAGCTCCGCGATCGGTTTTTCAAATTCCAGATTGACGATTGACATATTCGTAAAAACTCCTTCGTTAGCCGTCGGTTTTACATGACGAGCACCGTGCCGCCTTCGGAAAGCAGCACGAATATTTCATTGATGTCTGAATTCTTCAGACGGAAAAACAGGTGTTCGGATTCTGCGGTCCGCGGAGCTTCTCCGTGAATTCCGGAGACAGGCGTTCCTTCCTCATTGCGCAGTTCAATCCAGCGGCTGCCGAGCGTGTTGCCCGGCTGGTTGAACTTGTAAAACTGTCCGTTCAGTTCAAAATTCGGATATGCAAGCTTCGGACCGACCGTAAAACTGCCGGACGGAACGGAGAAATCCGCTCCGCACTCCACGTCGAAGCAGCGGTAGACGGTCTCCTCCTTCGTCAGGACCAGAAGACGTTTTGCGGCTTTGCCGATCCGGATGCTGAAGGAATCGGAAACCTTGTTTCCGGCGTTGCGGATCGCAAGGTTTGCGCTGATGGAGAGCTGGAGCGCCTCTTCCGCAACGGCGGGATCGGACGAGGCGAAATAGAGTTTCGACGCCTCTTTTGCCGCTGTTCTGTAATCCTCCTGCAGAATGGCGATTCGGGCGGGTTCAAGAGCGGATGCCGCTCCATTTTGCGCGGAAAGTGCAAATGCGCCTGTCAATAAAAATACAGCCAGCATGAAGCGCGGCATGTGAAAATATATTTTCATCCTATGGCAACTCCTCTTTTCATATATATAAGTTACTCTTGCAAAACACTTTTTTCAAGCGGAATGTTTGAATTTGTCGGATTTGTTCCGCTTTCCAGCGCATTTTTCAGTTCTTCCGCATCGTTCCAGGCTGCGAACGCGCAAGTTTTCCCCGAGTCCTGATACTCCATGAGGGGAGTCAGACGGGCGGCGCGGATTTCCGCCGGAGTCAGCTTTCCGACCGCAAGATCGGCCTGTCCGTTGCGGACTGCCGCGAATGCGCTGTCTCCGCCGATTGGAAAATATGCGATTCTCCAGCCGTTCCGCCGGGCGGCTTCTTCCAATGCGGAAGTGTTCCCCTTCGGCGCACAGACCGCGACATGGAGAATGCGGGTGCGCTGGAGATTCTGAAAGCGTTTCTGTGCGGCGATCCGGACCAGTTCTTCCGGCTGGAGCTCCGGAGTCTTCTCCTCCTCGAAAAGAGCGCAGGAGGAGAGAAGCGGAGCGAGTCCCGTGAGAAAAAAGAGAACCGTCCGCCGCGCAGTGTTCATTTTCCGAGCATATCCTTGAACTGCTTGAAGAGGTAGAAGGGGTCGTGAGGGCCGGGCGCGGCTTCGGGGTGGTATTGCACAGAGAACATCGGCGCCTCTTTGTGGCGGAGTCCTTCGACGGTTTCGTCGTTGAGGTTGATGTGCGTGACTTCCACGCAGGAGGGGAGGGTGTCCGGATCAAGTGCGAAGTTGTGGTTCTGCGAGGTGATTTCGACGGCCCCGGTCGCCAGGTTCTTGACCGGGTGATTGCAGCCGTGGTGCCCGAACTTCAGACGGTAGGTTTTTCCGCCGACAGCGCGTCCGAGGATCTGGTGACCGAGACAGATGCCCATGACGGGGACTTTTCCGATGACGACCTGAACGTCGAGTCCGCAAAGACGGAGCGAGCGGAGGATGTTCCACTTGATGCCGAAGTCCACCGCGACGATGCGGTGTTCAACCGGGGGAAGTTCATCCGTGATGCCCCAGGAGCGGGTGATGGAGCCGTCCGGATCGAAATGATAGTTCTTTTCGCAAGTGACTCTGGACGCATAGTCCTGATTGTCAAGTCCTTCCCACGCGGCGGCTTTTGCAACGCCGGCTTCTTCGGAAATCTCTTCATCGGAACCGTGGAGATATCCCTTCATGGTTCCGGCGGAGCGGAGCTTGAGAGTGAGCGCGCGGGTGTCGATTCCGTCAATGGCGGGGACTCCGGCTCCGGCGAGTGCCTGTGCGAGGGTTTCCTGCGCGCGCCAGTTGCTGGGTTCGTTGTATTCATGCATGATGAAGCCGTTGAGGAAGAGGGCGCGGGATTCGCGGTCGGCGTCGTTCATTCCGCAGTTGCCGATTTCGGGATAAGTCATGGCAACGAACTGTCCGGCGTAGGAGGGATCGCTGAGGATTTCCTGATATCCGCACATACCGGTGTTGAACACGACTTCGCCGACGCGGTCGATTTTCGCTCCGACCGAGCGTCCGCGAAATACGGTTCCGTCTTCCAGTGCGAGAAAAGCTTTTTTCCCGCGCATCGCTTTCCAATCATACTCGTTTGCCATGCTGTCCTTCCTTCCGGGATCGACCGGGCTTGTTTTAAATCTGTGAAATATACATCATACTCATGCAAAAATCAAAAAAAGAACGTACGAAAAATGAAAAATTTTCCTTTTCCGGATCCGGATTTTCCGCCGGTCGGACCTTAAAAACAGAAAGCGGGGCGCGAAGCCCCGCTTTCTCTGCCGTTCCGGATGCGTTATTCGAGCATCATCGAACGGAATTTGGCAATGTCCTCTTTGGTGAAACCGCAGGAGAGGACGTAGTTCTCAATCTTCTCATTGATGTTCTTGCCGGGATACTTGGCGAAAACGGCAACGAGATGATCGAAGCGGTTCTTGTGGTTGAAGTGCGGATCCGGATTCCAGAAACCGGTGGCTTCCCAGTCCTTGTAAAGCTCCTCTTCGGAAACTCCGAGCAGGCCGTTCAGGATGAATGCAAGCGCACCCGTGCGATCCTGTCCGGCGATGCAGTGGAAGTCGATCGGATAGTTCTTCGGATCAAGGAAGATGCGGAAGTCGCGCTTGAACGCTTCCTTGCCCCAGTCGCTCTGCATTCCGCCGTATGCGGCGGAGGAGATGTGGAACCAGGTGACGTCTTTGCCGAGCGGGGAGCCGGTCATGCCGTAGCACTCTCTGTCAGAACGGAGGTCGAGGTCGCTCTTGATTCCGAGTTCCTTGAGCATGTAATCCAGGGTTGCCGGGGAGAGACGGCTCTTTCCGGGCTTGATTTCCTT